>VTLG01014410.1_pt1 | contig 119523 bp, 101 predicted proteins | sample 4694571 | NCBI WGS metagenome assembly VTLG01 (sample SAMN12604809, study PRJNA352737) | marine metagenome | biome: ENVO:00000447; feature: ENVO:00000209|ENVO:00000569|ENVO:01000036; material: ENVO:00002151; isolation source: viral sequences binned using virsorter ... | reverse complement strand
AATCTCGTCAAATGACGAAGCTTCCAAGAGTCCGACAGATTTAATCATCGCCTCTTTTAGCTTTTGTTTCCGACAAAAGTCAAGGGCGGTTTCTTTAATATATTCTTCGCCGCCGACCTCTATCTCGGATTTATAAATTCTCGCAAAGAAGTCTCGTGTTTGTTTCTGAGTAGCTGGGTTTTCATCATCAAGCTCTGATCTCAGTACCGACAACATTGCATCCTTGGATGGGTGCACATCATATTTTGTTTTAAACTCAAATATTTTTCGAGCGAACGCTTGCAAGTATTTTAATTCAAAAAAATCAATTGATAAGACTTCTTGAATCTGATCGGCGAAGGCTCGCTGCTCCATGATAAGTTGAGCCAATCCCTCTTGAAAAGCCTTACCAAATTTTGAGAAATCCACATTCTCACTCTTCGCCATCAGTTCCCTCCGCTGCTGCGATCCGGCGCATTGTCTGAAACAAACTAGTCCAGTCAAACGCCCCAAAACCATCTACATTCATCATCTTTAATACTTCTGTCTTGTTAAGTTCCAATACCGCGTCCTCGACTGTGTGTCTAATAATATTTTTTGCTTGTGGAGAGAGACTTGGCGAATAAAGCTGCATCAATCTATAATTCTTCTCTATTATACCACGCCCAGCGAGAATGTTATGGTGTACTTTTAATTTATTTTCACAATCATCACAATAGTCGACTAGTTCATCGATTGTGTATGATCTTTCTTCAGCCAAGAATGGAAACCGCTTAGACATTGTAGCCAAACCGACGCCACCAACGCCCTTAAGATTATCACTCTTATCTCCGCACACTGCCCGTGCGAGGGCAAAATTTAATGGGTGGATACCGTGCTCCTGCACGATACGTGGCTTATTCAGCGTTACCTTCTGAATGGGTCGGTGTAGAACCGTTTCGTCATCGCACAACTGATAAAAATCCTTATCACTCGACACGATAACTTTCTGCCAACCCCTCAAAGATGACATACCGACCACATGTGCGATGACGTCATCAGCCTCAATAGCCGGAAGCATTACTTGACAGACCGGCATACAATTTAGATACTCTACCAGTCGAGTCTGTTGCCAAATCTTATTTTCCATCTCTTCGTTTTCGGAAAGATTTCGAATTTCTCGATTAAGGCGAATTGGCTTGCGCCCTTCTTTATAATTTTTGTCAACGCTTTTACGCTTCTGTGAACCACCTGCTCCATCCCAGGCAATAACAATTTGATCAGGCTTAGTTTCTCGCGCGAGTTTCTGTAAAATCTTCAAAAACCCTTTAGTGCCCCCAATCGGTTGACCATTGGTTGACAGACTAGGATCTACAATATATGCCCTGAAATACATATTAAGGGCATCGATAATTAGAATTCTTGGAGCCATTACACCACCTGATATTCTTTATCGCCACGGTATTGGGCGAACCAACTTGGCACCTTGTTAGCAGGATAACGCACACGAGGCTTACTAGCATAGAAGCGTCGATATGACTCCACGATATCATCTGAGTGGAACTCCGGAGGCATAGCTAGCGGCAAACGGGTAGACTCGTTGGTCGGAAAGAGGGATGGATCAAACAACTCTTGGATGCGATGAAGGACAGCCCGACACTTGTGCACTCTATTAAAGCGACGCTCATACTCGTCAAGCATCTCCGCGCAATGTATAACCAGCATGCAGAAATTGTCTGAAGACTCCATAACCCACTTAGTCGACGGGTGATGCTTGTGTGTAGAACGATAGGGAGCATTTGTGGTGCCCGACAACTCGTTAATAGCAGTTGACAACATCTGGCAAGATTCTAAGATCATTTTAACAACACGATAATTGTCTTGAGAGCGAGCAGACTGTACCCAGTCAATCCCGCCGTGCTTGTTTTTTTCGATAGCAAAAATATTCATACTCCACACTATATGCTAAATTTTTTAAAAAGTCAAGCTATATTTTATCGACTTCTATGATTTCGCTTATTTTTTTTCCGTTTTTTATGGTGTGGCTTTCGCTTATGTTGATTATTGCCCCGTCGAGGTGACGTAGCCATTGGTCGCCTTCCTTGTCGTTGTGGTCGCTTATGGTATGAACCTCGATTTTGTGGAGTTTTCCGATGAAGTCGCGGGGACCGCTTTCGGTAACTATGATGTGGTTTATAATATCTATGCAAATGGCGACCGCGACCATTCTGATAGTATCGTTTTCTGTATAGGCGGTGATGATATCTCTGACTTGTAGTGAACCAATCATAAGTGTAATGTGGATAGTAGGGCTTATAATGATAGTGAGCCTCATATCCCACACACCTACGAAAGCTTCGACGATGTGTCCGCCAATGTCTATGCACTCGTTTGATTAAATCGTTTCCGACCCAGCCGTAAAATAGCCAAGAATTCACCTCTGCGTCAAACTCAGCTATGACATATCCTACATCAAAAAACTGTACATTTGGCGTATTATACTGATACACATCACTAAAATAAATTCTTGGATTTCGATCGAAGGTGTCCCAAACTGCCACATAATTTCCAGTATGCCCAGTGTGCAATACAAGTGGTTTTGGTGTTGGATTGCAATAGCGGGCATGTGCTACGTGAGGGGCTGCTGCCGCAGCCGCAATTGCAATTAAAAATAAAATAATCTTATTTTTCATCTTCTTCATCTCCATAAAAATCTGTTGCATCTCCGGTTCGCTTGTCAAATTTAAGTATAACCTCTTCGTCCATTATTTGCAACACTCTATTTCTAAATTTTTCATTTTTTAGCTTATCCAACCAATGAGCGCTTTGAAACTTATCGACGCTCCCATCTTCATGAACTAACTGGAACCAAGCTCCTGCATTCTTTAAATTCTCAGAACCCTTGATAGCTTCAAGCCAGCTTTCTTCATCTTGTACCCCGACTTCCTCGCCCCAAAGGATTTTAAAAGCACTTTGGCGACCTTGCGTGCCAAAGCGTGACTTTTGAATCTTGGCTTTAACTTCAGAGCCGATACGGAAGCCGCGCTCATCCGTAACAAATGCATTCTTAGCTTTGCGTCCCGTGAGCCAGATGCGAAGTGAATACGCATAGTGCATTGCCTTTCCACCGGGCGTAAAATATGGAGTCGTAAGCGCCTCTGCGATGTTGCTTGTGATATTTGTTTTAAGCTGATTAAGAACCAAAAACGTAGATTGGCTATTTGCAATAGGCACGGTCAACTTTGACATTCCCTTTGACAAAATTCTAGGCTTCACAGCCATTGAAGACAGTGGGTTAAAATCCCCCTCGACATCTGTTGTTGACGGAGTAAGAGCCAGGGAATCCCAGATAAACAACATCCGATTCTCATTTGTCCCTAGGAGATCCTCAATAGTCTCTAATACAAACTCAACTGATTGCGCTTGCACATACAATACACGATCAACATCACAGCCTCCACGGGCTAGAAATTCTGGATCGATAGCTGACTCAGAATCAAAATAAATTACATCAATGCCCATTTTTTGAGCATTAGCAGCTACCTGCGCTGCTAGAAAAGACTTGCCTGTGGATTCTAACCCGGCTATCTCTGTAATCTTCCCAACAGGGATCCCCGCCAATTGACCACGGCAAATAATACTGTCAAGCCAGCGTGATCCTGTTGGAATCCACTCACTTACTTCGGTCGGATTATCCTCTGCGAGATTGTGAGCCACATTAATACCAGCCTTTTTATTAATTAAAGCTCGCATGTCGGCAATGCTCAACTTGCCGGTTTTTGTTTTTCCTGACTTTGGTCTAGGCATATCTATCTCCCGTAAATGTAAATTGAGGCACCTGATAACCCTATGCCCCCCTGTGGGATTTATAGATTAAGCGATCTCTACTAATTCTACTTCAAAATTTAGATCTTTGCCAGCCAATGGGTGATTATGATCTAATTCGACTTCAGTATCTGTCACAGAATTAATCTTAGCAACAAGGGGTTGTCCAGTTGGAGAAGTACCTTGTACGGCGGTACCAACTTCAAATGCGAAGTCGGGGGGAAACGCCTCTCTCGGAACCTTAACGACGGCTTCAGGATTGTATGTCCCATAACCCTCTACAATTCTAAAAGACTTTGTATCTCCTACAGCCATTCCGACGACTGCCTCTTCAAAATCTGGCAAAAGTCTTTTTGCCCCCAATTCAAAATCTAAAGTTTCCCCGCGATCATGGCTGTTGTCAAAGACAGTACCATCATCAAGAGTTCCCTTATAGTGTACTTTTACGCTATTTCCATTCTTAGCTTTACTCATTTTTTCCTCTTTTAAAAAATTAATATTTGAGGCACCTGATGACCCTGTGCCCCCCTGTGGGGTTTGATAAACTAGTTACCCAAGAGTTCATCAAACGCATCAGAAACAGTGTTTGCTTCTTTAGCTGTATCGCCAGAAGAAGCATACTTCACCGTCTCTGTAGAGGTTGCTTCAGCATCCTCATCAGAAAGCAAGAACTCATCCAGCAGAGCTTGAACTTCCGAAGATGCCTTGCGTTCAAACAAGTCTTCGAAATTTGGGATGCCGTCCAAGATCTCCTTACAGCGTTCTGGTGTAACATCCTCACAAAATTGTGAAGTTGAACGCTTTGGAGTAAGTTTGGTCAACGGAAATTGACCACCGGGAGGTTTACCATATGTCATAACCAAGTCTGTACCAGCCTCGGTATCGGTAATATCTCCGTACTCCGGATTAAGCACTAGATTGAGTAAGGTTTCATACGCCATTTTACCGTAACCCCATACTCGAACCCCTTGCTCCTCTTCCCCTCGTACCATCACAGGAGAGAAGAAACGTTGGCGCGCAAAGAGGGACTTAGCCATCTTTTTGCTACCATCTGTTCCTTCTCGCCAAAGATTGCTAGCGAATTCACAGACAGGACAGTCCTCTCCATAATTTTTCTTTGGACACAAGAACCCAGAATTCTTACCCACATTATAGTGGAACCAATAATCCTTAAACGGGTCTCCGTCCGCAGTCGGAATAATCCGAATTGTTTGCTCGCCATCTTGAGGCTTCCAAAAACCATTCTTTTGCGATTTTGAACCACCTCGATTTTCAAGAGCGAATTTTCTTTCTTGAATCTTTTTTAAATCAATTGCCATTAACTTTTCTCCTAGTTATATTAAAGTAAACTCAGCTAATCTTCTAAGTTTCTAATCCATACTGTAACACAGTAGTTTCTCTTTGTCAAGCATTTTTTTATTTTTGTATCGCTGACGCTCGATAAACAGCATAAACATAATCGTCCTCATAGTCTGTAGGATATACACCATAGGACGCATTAATGTCCTCGTTCGTCTCTGCTTCAACCTGATCTTTAATTTTTTTAAGCAAAGTAGTATCAGTCTCAATCTTCTCCTTCCCAATTGCATAAAAATAATTTTTTTCTCTTGGATAGTCAATGGGAAAAAACATATTCTCCTTACCAGACTCAAAATCCTTTAACCCTATGGTCAAAATTCTGGAGGCTTCATGTGGCGCTGCTGGGCTACCCAGAACACTTTCTGATCTCGATAATACCTCGATCATGTGCAAGGTGGAAGACACCATATTTCGAATGCCGGGATAATATGTTTTAATTGTAGTTTCAGGCAAGATCGTACCCACCAATTCGAAGTCAATAAAAATTATTTTTTCGAATAAACCTGATCTTGCATATTCCTGAAGAATACCACGAACCGCTCTCTCATTAAGAATTTCAGTCTTTGTAAGAGTCCTCGACGAAGACATAATATACAATATAGTTATGTTATGCCCCTTAATTTCGGATAATATTCGAAGCGAAGCGGCAGAAACAGCCTCTGTCCCATCAACAATAAACAACACATCCGAGGAAAGCTTTGATTTATATAATTTCTTGAATGAAGGACACTTCTCTTCATAAGCCTCTGGGGAGTCTTGTGGGGCTATATAAGCCCGCTTTCCGTATATTCTCTTTGTTCCAACTAGGATATTGTATACGTCATATTGAGGGTATTTTTTAAAATCATTTGCTAGTTGACAAGCAAAATCGCCCAGACCTATAATCGAACTCATTTATTATACTCCCTCATATTCCCGTAATTATATCCAACTGAAATGTTAGTAACATATCGCCCCAGATCGGTTTCAGCAAATGTGCTTATTATGTCGTTCAGTAAATCAGTATCACTTTTTGAAAAATCAATAACCAATGAGTCATGTAACAAGAAGGCTAAATTTGATTTTCGGTTGCATAACATTTTATCAACTTCTATCGCCCTTTTTAAGAACAAATCACTTGTTGTACTCTGAATAATATAATTCAATGCGTGATGGTCGTCTGCTAAAATCTCTCTGTCAAACTCAGTCACTATTTTACCATCTTTATAATATCTTTTTAAGACTTCTTCTCGATCATATTCTCTAGATGACAAATAGTCTTTAGAATTTGGATTGTAAAGCCAAGCGAAAATTCTTTTTTTCGCATCTTCTCGGGATAGGTCATTCCGATAAACGTTTTTTACATTCCAGTCATGAATGTCGATCTCTGGCTGTTCCTTTCCAGAAAGTGCCAACAATGTACGCAACTCCGCTGCATTAAAGTCGAATTCAACAAAAAAATCATTTTGTGGTTTTAAAATAGAACGATAATTTTTATCCAACGTTAGCATTGGAAAACTAGATTTTGCTGTCGTAAGCCGACCGGTCTTTGATTTAAATGGGTCGTACTCAATATAATGTTTAGGTTTCTTTAAAAGGCGCTTATATAATAAGCGTGCACGAGGCAGCGCTGCTAGCTTAGACAGTGGTGTGAGGTCCAGATTAAGAGGTTGTTCTTTAATCTTTGACAAAAGCCTGATCAGGTCTAGTAAAAAATCATAATTTGCTGGTTTTTTATTATTTTCTATAACATGCTTAGTAATATAATTTCTCATCTCACAATATTGAAAAAGGAAATTTTCTGGTACTATATCAAAGAAGCAATTTTCGTCCAGATCCACCTTGGCGATATTGCAAGCCCGTATATATGCCTTGAGCTTTCCATTTAATCTTTCCCATTGTTCCCTTTTGGTGTCAGGCACAACTTGTGATATGGATTGTCCAGCGCAGTATATATTTGCGTACTCAATTGACGGCAAGTCTAGATGCGGGCTATACCTCCAAGTCGCAGTCAAGCCCTCGGGAATGTCATCATTATATATCTGCCCGTTGGCATATATGCCTGCACAATCTTTTTTAGTGTCTAGTGGTTGAAAAAGCAAATTACCTCTATAACAGAATTGGTGTTCTAGTATTCTTAAGTAATATATTAACATATTCTAAGGCAAAGTCAAGCCCTTTATAGTTATAAATTTGCATTATTTTTTTAACATCATTATTGAATTTCTGATTACTCTTTTTGATCCGCATTTCAGTTAATCTTATAAAATAATATAATTCTAGCCAGTAAGCATCATTGTACACTTTTTCAAAGCGCCAAAGATCTAATCGTTCACGGTACAAGTTTTTCACTTTTGTACTTCTTTGATTATCTCCACCATCGCAAAGTTCATATTCTTGATATGTCGGATAAGATTCCACATAGGCATTATAAGAACTCATTAAAAATTCTTTTAGATTTGCATAATCGTTGAGTCCTCCGGTTTTATAATAATATTCACTAAAAAGAGTCGGCGGAGTAATTCCATATGCCTCCATATGTTTCTTCATCACAGGGTGTCTGATATCCGCTGTCAAGCTCCAAGGCGCATTATAGTCTATCATAAATCCGTGATTTTGTGCGGAAGACCTATAAAAATCATAATTTGGATCTTGAAGCCATTCAACTTTTATAGAGTCGGCACTTTTAGGAAGTTTTGCTATTTCCACCTTAAGACCAGAAACATCATTTGGGCAAATCTTAGACGATGCATATGCACTCATTGTCATAAAAGCCAGACCTCTTGAAAAAATTAAAAATTCTAGAAGCTCTTTAATGTATGTATCTAAATTTTTTATTTTATGATGTCTTCTCTCCACATGGAGGCGCTTAGTAACAAATATATCATACAAAGAGACTAAATGTTCATTGTGCCCTTGAACAAAACTGGACCATCCTTTCTTTGGCACTAAATTTCGAATCTCGGACAGCCCATTTCTGTTGAGTTTTTTAAGCCCATGGGCTTTCATAAAATGTGTTTGAAGTTCTAAAAATGCATCAACAACAAAATCAACCCCCAAAATGACCTCCTGTGATTTTTGGATCGGTGAAGAATATTGTTTTAAATTAGTCTCTGACAGATAGCATAAATCTCCAGTTGGCGAAGTCTTTCCATGGAGCGCACCTGTTCCTGTCCAATAATTTATAGTTTGGTCCAAAGGAGCGCCAATTCTAGGCATAACCGAAGCCCAGAAATCTCGTTTAAGAAACGTCGTAATCGTATTGTATTCAGCGTTACTTGCTGTCGCATAATCTTTTATTAAATCACTAATATTTGACATTATTTTGCTCTCCTAGAACCAGCAGTTTTTCCCTTTCGGATCACCTACCTGACAATAAGCCTTATTGAGAATAGCGTCATGGAGCTTCTCCTCCGCTTCTTTCAAATCAGATTCAGAACCCCAATACGCCGACATTGAGAATTTGCCAGCCGTTGCGTATTCTTTCAGGATGGATGGGGACGAGAAGTCCTTGACCGATAAGGGGATATGTTCATCGATGAATTTCTGAAGGTTTTTCTTATCCGGATTGTTTGGGTCGCTTAGCCATTCCTTAAGAGCTTCCGAGCCAACGAACTGGTCATAGGCATTATAGTTGTGGTCCTGACCTCCAAGTCCTGATTGATCCTTAGCAGTATACTTTTGAACCATCATATACAAATTCATGCGACGTCGCTTCAACTCTCCCGCTTTACGTTCTTTTAAGACCCTGGCTGCGAGAGCCAACTCTTTCTCTTGTTTAATCTGCTCCTCTGCCAAGATTTGGGCTTCTCGCTCACGTTGCTTTTCTTCATCTGTCATTTCATCAGGATCTTTGTGGAAAAGTCCCTCATTAGGGCGGCGGCTACCAAAATATGCTGTTCGTTTGGCGCGATTGTTCACCTCATTCAGTGGAGTGGGGTAACACTCAACATCTTCCCACCAACCACTAGAATCGATTTTCCCTTCTTTTTTAACTATTTTATATGCACCACCAAAACCCAAGCCCCTAGCTATGCTAAGATCTTTAACTCCACCAATACCCTTGACATTAACAAACACGTCTCCATTTAACTTAAGTACGTTATTTCCCAATATTTGCACGCTCGCTTTATACATTTGTTGCAAGTCTTTGTCTTGAAGTTGTGACAAATTCCCGGCTGCTTTAGACCCTTCTTTGATGCCGCCGCCCTGGTCGGAGGTCATATATGCATAATACTCGTCCCTTGTTTCCTCAAGTCTCTCAAATTTAAATTCCTTTATTGGACCATCAGCAGAGCCAACAGACAACCAATAAATACCCTTATTATCATCAGCAGCTTCATCTTCACCATACTGCTCTCCCGACGCTTCATTGTTAGCATGTAGTATGATATAGTTTCTAGAACCGTAGCCTGGGTGCTCCACTGCGGGTATATTTAAAGGCTTAAGCATAAGACCCTTGACCGTCTCAACACCTACTCTCCCTGTTGGTAGTCTATCCTTTCCTTTGGCTGATGATGGCGCTTCAAAAGTATCCCATTTAGTATAGGTTCTTCTGGCTTTTGTCCCTGACCGTCTTCCCATACAGCCATTATCATCATCTTGAAATACTGCGTGCACCAAATCTTCAATCATCCTTTCCATATATTCTTTAAGTGAGAAACTTGCCTTAGCTGGTGCAACCATGACTTTCACCAACCAAGCTCGGTATAAATCCATGGATACCGGCAGATCTGCTAACGGAAAAGTTAATGACTCGCCTGTTCTTGGGTCATGAGTAGTATAGGTTCCCAAAAGAATACGGGAATTCGGGGGATCACTTTTGTGTTGACAAATTCTCAAAGCTGAATTAACTAAGCATCCAAAATATGTAAAATGTATTTTCACCATATTGCTGGATGGGTCCAAGGGCAGAAAGCCTGGATTGATCTGCAAACCTCCCAAGGTAATGTTTCCTTTTGCAGCGGCTGCTTTCGCACCTTCTTTGTTTTGAGATATAGATTCCAAAATAGCTTTTTGTGATTCCTTTTGTTGCTGTTGATCTTGTTCATTTTGTTTTGATAAACCTGCTTTAATCTGGTTTCTTGTGTCCAAGTTATTACTGGCCGACCAGAGTTTGATCCTGTTTATTTTGTATTCTGTAATATATCCATCATTTCGATTACCATACTTTCTTTGATTGTCTGTGCGAGAATCGCTATTTTCAGGGCGCTTGCCCATAAAATCCAGTGCTGTGTTGTACATATCTTGAACAAAGGCACGGGCATTATCACCAATATGCTCGTTTATGAGAGAGCCATCCCCGGTGATACCTAGCATATCTTTGGGCACAAGCACAGACCAGACTTCATCATTGTCCAAAAGGTCCTCAAACATTTTGGAATAACGCCTTTGCATCATTGCATCATTTTGTCGTTCGGCTTCAGCACCTGCTTCGAAGCCTTGCCCTTGAAAGTGTAAAGCAGAGTTTGCTGCACTGGTGACAGGTACGCCTGCGTTGTTCCAATCGGCTGGATAATTAATCTTAAGGGCGGTAGCTACTTTTTTGTGGAAATCAAGGGCGTTAACCTTTCCAGCATTATCTCCAAATGCTTTAGCATAGCGGTCGGGTCCTTGGTTCCCAAAAAGCAGGGCTGGGTTTCCGCCTTTCTCTTTGATTGCATTTTCGAGCGCAATAAGCGACCTATTAGTAGCCGCTCGATGTAATTTCTGCGCCGCAAGTGACTTCTTGATTTGATCACGATAATTTTGTGTCATGACACCTTGTGGTTCACCAAGCAGATCTGCATCTTGAGTCGGATTTGGCTCTACTTGAGCATAAAATTCTTGCACAACTTGTACCGTACCGTCTTCTAACAAATCAATCGACGGAATTGCTGACTTGAATAACAACAGGCGAATACAGGTTCCCTGAACGGCAGCTTTTTGAACTCCAGACAACAAAGCTTTGGCTGATGGACCTAGACCCCAGCCCAACTGAACCCTGACACGGGTAGGGTTGCTGTTAACGGTGCCGCCGGGACCTATGGTCACAGGCTGTCCTGCCAACAGATCCATCAGCGTGGCGCGGGATGCATCTGGTCTATAATCTAAAGCAGCCATTGACTCTGCTTTGAACTTTAAAGTAAGCTTATAGTCTGAGTTGACCTGTTGCGCATTGCCAGGATTCGAACCATCTAATGAATAATATGCTTCCTCAAGTATAACTCCAACCCCACGGGGCGTGGTTTCATTCATTATAGAGGATATGCCTCCAGGGTCATAATTTGTTGAAAAATGTAAAGGAGCCGCCGCTGCCTTTGATAAATTTTCACTACCAAGACCAGTGGACTGTACAATCCATATATTAACACGCGGAACAAGTGTTGCAATTTGTACAGGTGTCATATGCATAAATGTCCTTAAGCCCGACTCTCCTGTTAAATGCCGAATTAGTTCTTTGGGATCTCCATCCTGAAATACAGTTAAATGAGAATATGTTTTATTTTTTGCTTCGAGGCGAAAAATATCTAAATTATCAATCAAGAAGCACTGCTGATTCAATCTTGCTATCTTCTGACCTTCTTCGGCGCTCCAATCGTCGCCCCCAACGTAAACAGTGTTTTCTGCGCGACCTTGTGCGGTGGGGGCAGTCTTGGGAGCATCCGACCGCAAAGGGGGATTATTTTTATTCGTTGATGCGTCAATAACCGCTTTATTGGCTGATGAAATGTTTGGTTCTTTTGGCATTTTAATACCCGTATCTAGCTAATACTGCGCCCACAGGTGTCGGTACTAGGATAATTTCACCATTTCTGATATGTGCCTCTGTTGGTTTACTGTTGTAGAGAGCAATTATCCACCAAGAAGTACTGTCTCCATAGTACCTCTCGGCTAACTTGTACAATTTATCTCCTGCTTTCCAAGTGTGCCTAATGTGTTTGAACTCAGAGATAATTCCCCTATCAAGAACAGGAAAAAACGGCGTTGCATAATATTCCAAATATTCACTTCTACTATATTTTTTCCAATAAGTATAATAAAATGACTTCAAGCCAGCCACTCTTTCTCTTAATCGATAACGCATTTTTTCTCTACCCCTCTATTTAAACAAGGAATTTTTACGAAGGTTCGCCAAGCCTCCTTCCATCAGTTTATCTAAGGCGGCGTTGGTTTGCTCCTCAGTTTGTGAAGAGGGACCAAAAGCCCCAAGTGCTGCCAAGTCCGCGAAGTTTTTGGCTTCGGTTTCCATCGCCATGGCTGTAGAATGTTCTATACCAGTCGTGGCGGAATATGCGGCGGCGTCAGCGGCTACACCTGCTCCGGCTAGTGACGCCATCGCGCCGAATGTACCTGCTTTCAAGCTTTCCAACTGCTCCGCGCTCAGGTTTTGGGAATACGGAAAGGAGTTAAAATCATATGTTCCCGCTGCACCGCCTCGACCCACAAGATGATCATGTAGAATTGTCATTTCAATATTAGCTTTAATAACCTTTGGGAATATGGCTGCACCCTTCACATAAACGCCCGCTTCAAGATCTGGATTAAAATCAAACCCAGCAATTGTGCAAAACAATCCAGATTCGCCTGCTGATCCTCCTTCGGAGCCACGAGAATTTGATATCAAGTTCATAAATTTAACTTTAAAATACGGCGGGGTTTGCAACGTAGAAACACCAGCATCACCTGCGTAGCTTGGGTACATTGCTCGAATTAACTTTGAACAATTATTTAAATTTCGTCTGGCTTCGCCCAAGCTATACGATGGAATATCCCATTCAATTGCTATTTTTCTTCCTGTGCCTTGATATGTCGTTAATGGATCCATACGTCCGAATGCACGAGTTTCAGTCCAATTACATTCATATTTGTCAGAAAAGTTCGTAACGAACGCTTTAAAACTGATGGTATAACCCTGAGATATACTATAAAATTTTATACGCGCACCGTCAAAGTTTCGAGACGGATCTGGTTCATTTTTGATGCCCCAGCCCCAAGGGCTTAACCACTCGGTACTAGTGCTCGCGCCGGAGCCCCATGCTTCGGGGTTGTTCCAATCCTTCGGTAGCCAACTATCATCACTCATTCTTATTTACCACCTTGTCTCAAGTCTCCCTACACAGTAAATAGAATAAAGATAAAAAACCAACAAAGAAGAAAAATTATTTCTGGACTTTTGTCTTACTGTGTTTTTGTCTTCACCGGAAGCTTATTCTTTTTAGCAATATATCTTTCTACGACTTTACCAATCTCTCGACCGTCGATTTCAAATATGACAGGTGGTGTTTCAGCAGAACCGCCAGCGGTGCCCGTCGACGGGGCTGTAGTGTTTGTCGTTGCTGTAATAGCTTCCACAAAAGCTGAAGCGCCGCCAAACATACCACCAATCATAAGTGCTGAATTAAATCTAAATGCTTCGTCAACTAGTGTACTTACATTATCAACAGCGCTAGGAGTCAATGATTGAACAGCGGGAGCACTCTCCGTCACAGTTTCAAACATCTGTGTAAATGCGGTTACTTTCGATTCTGGGATTGCCTCCATAGCCTCTGCTAACTCTTCTACACCCCAAGAAGCCATCGATGCAGCCAATCCCACTAGGGCAAACGTATCTGTGATTTTATTCATGCCCGCTGCTGCTCCAAATATAGTACCAGCACCGAGATCATCAAGTGTGTTCATCAACTGTCGAACTGTTGGCACTGCCTCGCCAATACCTGCACCCATGTTGGCTGCAACCATCCCGAGCCCCATCATCATATTTCCCAAAGATTCAAGGTCTTGACTACTCACAAATATCAAGGAAAATCCAAGCGCTAAAAGACCGGCGGACATTGCAATAAAGCCCCCCGCTATCATCACGCCTGCTGCCACCATGACTGGAGCAACGACTGTCAACGCCGTTACCAAGCCAACAAAAACGGCAAAGAGTGGTAATAAAAGCATAACGACTGCAAAACCGGCTGCGAATACTAACATACCAAGCCCTAGGGAAAGTGTGGCTGGCGCTGCAATACCCACTGCAATACCAAACCCGAGGAATGCCCACGCAGCGGCGGTGACTCCTGCCGCAGACGAGACGAAAGCAGGAATCACAAAATATAATACTGCACCAATTGCTGCGATAGCTACTACAAACATTGCCATTTGACCGACTGACATTTCTTTCATTTGACTGGCTAATAGTGCCAAAGATGCAACAATAATCCCAATGCCGATTGCTGCTAATAAGATAGCTCCGCCGAGTGCCATTATTTGTTTCGCACTCATTGTCGCGACGTGCCCCATTACAGTTGTTTGGGGTGCCGCCTTATTAAAGCCGTCTGTCATATTATCTGCCCCTCCGGCAATATCGTCCATCTCTTCTGCAATGCTGCCTTTTTTGGTAAATAATTTATTTTTTAGGGATGAAAGTGCTGGTCCCAACTTGCCTTTGATCATACCACCAAGAGCACTAAACGCTCCGCCAAGAACCCATGTGGCGACTTTCCAAGAACCCCATAAGCCAACAATTGTCATAATGCTACCAAGCATACCCTGACCGAAGATATCTTTCATTAAATTCGCAAATCCGTGCAAGACGTCGAGAATAGGAGACACTGCCTTGTGTAAATCTGAAAACAAGGCTACAATTTTTTGCATAGGGGTCATAGCGCCTTCAACAGCTTTGCCCAATCCCAGCCAACTGCCTTCCGCTTCAGCAGCCTGTGCCGCGTCTTTCTCAAGCTCTTCAGCTTTTACTTTGCCTAACATTTTTAATGCTAGCGCCTCATTTTTGAAGCCTCCGAGTTGAATGAATCGTCGCTTTTCCTCGACGCTCATCTGGTCTAGTCTTTTACCGGATGCTTCAATTGCTTTTTTAATCTCTACAACCCTCTGTTCGTCCGAAAGACCTCTCATTTTATTCGCGTTGATATAAGCTCCGCCAAGTGCCATATTTAATTTTGCAGCAGCAGCAATCGAGCCGCTGACCGTGTTATATTGTTCTGTTATGTCTGTTAAGTCACTGATTTCAACACCGAGCTTCTTTGCATGTGATTGCATTTTTATAAATACTTCTCCCATACGATCGCCGTGAACAGCAAATTTTTGCATATGTTGCGAAGCGTTGGCAACAACTTTATTTAAGTCCATATCCATTGCCTGTGCTGCGGCGTGCAAATTAAGTGTAAATTGTTCTACGTTTCCGCCACCAAGGGTATGCTGTAACTCTTGAACTGTGTTTAATTGACCCTGATCAACACCAAATTTACCCATCTGTGCATTTAATTTAGCTAAAGCGTCGCCCTGATCAGGCAAGTCTTTAAAGAAAGACAGATTATTTCGCATCGATTGCAGCGCTGCGGTATAATCCCTTGTCTCCATCCCAAGGCGCTTCATATGTGAGGCACTGTTTTGAATTTGTGCATCAAATTTGCCAGAAGCAGCAGTGGCAGCGTTAAATTCCGCGCGCGCGCTTTCGACTGCCATGGCACTTCGAAATAGCATGATAACCAGCCCAATACCTGCGGAACCCAAAATGTTGGTCATTGTGAAAACACTTTTCATTGCCGTGCCAACAAGAGCAAGCGCTCCGGCAAAACCAATTGCCTGAGCAGTTACAAAAAAGGACCCTATAGCAGTATTTTTTGCCATATCATCAATCCCGGTCATAGCTGACAGTATCTGCTTTGATTTGGAATTTAATTGATCTTTTAAATCAAGCTCTTTATTGTGACTTTCTAAAAGAGCTTCGTGGGCTTTGCGTGCGTCAGTGATAGCGTCCAAATTGACTTTGTTGAGCTTATCACGTACTGCTAACTCATCTGTTGCTGCATCGACAGCATCCCTCGCCAATTCAAGCTGTCTGTCCGTAGCTTTGCCTTGTTGTTCAAGTATTAAAAGATTATCTTTGGCTGTTTGAAGGTTTTCAAGTAGGTCCTTGTTATAGTCGTCACCCATGGCTTGAATGCTCATTATCAGCCTCTCTTCCTCTTTGAGAGCATCAACCCGATTTTTCAGAACGACTGAGCGCGCCTCTTCGGCATTCGTTATATTTTTTAAACGAATTTCTTCCGCAGATTGCAGAGCCGCGAGTTTTTCCGCGTTTTTAATTTGATCATCAGCCATTCATTTAGCTTTCCCTAATTATTTAAATGGCCATTTCAAGCCTGTCTTTTTATTAAAGTCTTTAATAGCATTGTTGAGTTTATATTTGTTTTTATAGGTTCGAGGATCATTAAGCCCATATTTTCTATAGGCGTCTATGTACCTTTTCTCGTTGCCCAGTGCCCTGGCGAATGCCTTCACATCACTTTTCGAACCTCTTAGTTTTACCGGCACCGCAGAGCCACCGAACATCATAGACAGCAAAGCGCCGACGCCATGCTTTAACATAGCTAGCGGATTAAATTCTTTTAACTCGCCAGATTTAGCAGCTTCTAAGTCGATTACTATAGGGGTTAAATCTTTCTGTTGTTCTGTCACCAGGGATCCTCCAAATATATATTAATGCAAATATAAATAGTTCTTTTATAAAGAAAAAAGGACGCCAACGGGCGTCCTTATGTTATTTTCTCCGTGATTGTGATCGAGCTTTCGACTGAGCTTTTTCCATCTCAGCCTTCTCTTGTTCAAATTGTTTGCTCAAGCGGCGAACAAACCAATGGCGAATTTGGATCGGGAGGCTATATACCTCCACAAAACTCCAGCCGCCGTGGTGTTTTAAAAGAAATATCTGCTCATAAACACTCTCAACGTATTTATCGCTTAGGCCAAAAAAAGTCCGTTGTGAACGGAACCTCCATATTCATGTCAAACCCACACTCTTGACAGTCAAAATGCTGCGTCAAGTCAATATCAGGTGCTAACTCCTCATATGTAGTTCGAACGAATCTTGCGTCTTGTGCAGGCATTGAGTTAATAAATTTATTAATAGAAGCTTGCTTTTCATCTCCATTAACTGATTTAATCATTAATTTTAGCTGATCTGTCGCAACAGATTCCGGAAGTTTATTCTTTTTTCTATTTGCTTGTGTCGTAGCTAACCACTTCTCATCAGCGCCAGTCATAAGCCTCACCTCGACTTTGACACCAGATTTTGGACAATCAATTACCCATGTACCATTGTCTGTAGCTGTCGCATTCGTACTGATGCCGCCTTCCTTAATCTCCTGATCATCTAAATCAAAATCATACTCCTGTACGGTAGTACAAGCAGGGCAAGTAACCTTTGTTTTATACTCGTTTCCGTAGCCTGAAATTCGCGCAGCGACCACCAATGCATTTTTGTCGCCAACTAGCATATCACCTAAACGAATACTTTTATCGACTAAAATGTTTTGTAGGAGTCTGTCGATCGCAAGCCCCTTTTTCAGCAGAGACTTTGAAGTTAAAGTATCTTCATCCTTTGCTGTCATATAGCGTATTTCAACGCTTTCCTTGCCGTGGAGAGAACTACCCTCAGGATAAAAACGACCCCTTGAAGGCAAATCAACAAACTCAGTTGGAGTAGTAAACTGCATCGGAGAAGGACTCTCCTCGGCTGTTGTGGAGAGCAATTGCTCTGGTGGGGTATCCGCTGCGGGCGGTGCCCCGGTACGAGCTTCATTATTCCTTGACATTTATCACCTCTTTTTTGTGAAATAACTTTGTTTATATAATAGAAGAATTATTAAATAATGTTAAGAATAAAATAACTTAAGCCTGAACTAATTCTGCATAGTCGTAACGAATTTCAAGTTCGACCTCAAGCATATCGTCAGACTCGTAATCGAGATCGCCAAACTTGGCATCTTTTATCCAAGCATTGTGCAGTTTCCAATGTTCCACTGCTTTACCTTCTGAATCGTGCTGAGTGATTTGTACAACCCCCAACGCTCCTACAGACTTAGCCTTTCCAATTGTGCCGTAGTTGCCACGATCTGGAAGTTGGTAGCCAGAATCTTCTAGCATATTTCGTACAACCTCTGCGGAATTTGGGAATATCGCATCTGCCAATGTTAATGTAACAGTGTTCCACTCCAATCTACCGGGGTAATAAAACTTATGATTTAAATATGAATGCGCAGTCTCAGTTACTGTAAAACTGGGCTTTGTGACCTTCTTAGCCACAAAATGAGCAAGGTTGTTCCTATCAGTTCCCAGAAGCACTGTCCATCGATACGCTCTTTTTGGCTCGGCGGTCGAGTCTGTCCAAAATTTTTCAGCCATTTATTTTTTTCTCCTATATAAACAGTTTTGTATTAATAAATAGTTAAGGCGATACAATATCACCTCAACCTTTATTATTAATCTTCAAAAGAAGCTCCACTATTTGTAATCACGAAGTCAATCGCAATATATTCAATAGCTTTTGTTGGTTTCAAAAGGATCTTCGCATACATGATGTTTCGATCAACCAAATCTGGTGTAGTAGTTGTTTCATCCAAAACAACCTTAAAGTCTTCCAAGCCTAGACCCGCTTTCACGCCCATAAGAAACGGCTCAACTCTCGAAGTGAAGTTGAACCAAGTTCTCTGAACGTTTGGCTCAAAGAGCGTGGTTGCTGCCATACGCGAAATTTCTTTTTTAACATAAATCATTAAGCGTCGAACATTAATTCTATCGAGTGCAGATGGTGTAACCTGCATTGTTTTTTGACCAAAGATCACAATACCCTCTGCTGGGAAGCTGGCGATTGGATTAACCCTAGCAGCATAAAGATCGTCGCGATCTTTTGCCGTGAGTCGGTCACGTACACCAATCACAGGCATACCTGCCGATCCCTCAGTCAGCCCACCTCTGGTAAATCCGGCTGGGGCGAACCAAACATCTGACTTTCTCTCTGAGCTTGCGAACGTTCCAAGTGCCACCACTGAAGGTGGTGCCCACAACACAGCTTCCGTTGCTGGGTCTTTGACCTGTACCCAAGGATAATAAGTACAAGCGTAGCTTGAATTGATCTGCAACTCGTCAACTTCATCAAGCGTTGCGGCAACCGTACCACCATAAGAACTATAAGAGTCACCGGCTGTGCGATTTGCGCGAGGCTTATAACCACCTGCGATATCTAATACTGCCAAGGCATCTCCGCGTGATTCACAAACGTCAACCATATGACGGTTGAGTACTCGATGAGTAATTCCAGGCATTGCCATCAAATTAAATTCGACCTCTTCCTGAGAAGAGCAAGCGTCAATTGCCTTTTTAACCGTATAGAACGAAGAATCCGTCTTATCTGTAGAGTCGGAAGCCATTACTACATCCGGGGCGTATGGGTCTAACACATTAATGTCATGACCATCAAATCCTCCCCACAACGGCATTGTAAATTTATCACATCCCTCATCTAGCGTACCGCTCCAACTTGACGTCACACTAATCGAGTCATTCGCCTTGCGATTGCCCTCTGCCCATAAGGCATCAGCGCCATTTGAACCACTCAGTTTGACATCATCAAGAGAAAACGCCCAACACGATGCCTCAACCAAGTCACTAGTCGTGCCAAGGGAATCAGGGAGCGGATACATATGATCCCCCCACGAAGCATTTGTTGCCTTGTCGTTAGCTGGTTCTTGTGTGTATGCACCCCAATAAGCTTGCTTTCTATTCGAAAGAGAGCCGGAAGCGCTACTTTTTCTAACTGGGCAATCAGGAAACTCAAGCATCAGATTAATCTCATCATATGCCTTGAACTTGTTAGCCGCTGGGGCGAGAGTATCTACGTCCGTGTCTGTGACATTGAATAGTACACCAGCAGGACAAGTAACGTCGTTGTTGCCGGATAGGACAACCGGTGATAGCTTCGGAGGACCGAAGAAACCAAATGGCAGGCATTGCGGATCTAGTGCCGCAGCATCCAAATCTTCTCCACACTCAATACGAATAAAGCGAGAATTATTCTCATAATCGCCCTGATAAGTATAGCGGCGATCCGCCTCATTCCAAGAAAGCAATTGATCACCAATCTTTCTTTTAACATAGTTTGGTGAAGAGGGGTTCAAGTTGCAATTCGAAAATGATTCCACAACTTGACGTGAAACATCACTATCTTGTACTCGACGTACCTCAACAGTAAACGTACCATATGGATTTTCTTCTGGATTTCGTGCATATTTGATGTCTCGAATAGAAACTTTAAGATTTCTAGATTCCCATTCACCACTATTCAGCGCGTGAACTCTAAACAGTTTAGATACACCACCAGTTACGTCGCCCGAGTCTGACAAGGCAGGTGCATAAGAACCAGAATCGGCAGACAAGTCCTGAGAAAAGATCCAACCTGTCGAACCATGTGTAGCTGCCATACGGAAATCATTACCTTCCTTATTGGTGCCACCAGATTTTTCTCTAAGAGGGGCAATCATACCAATGACATCTCCCGCATCAGACTTGCCCAAGTAATCAGTAAGAACATTTTCATAAGATTGACCCAAGAAGTAATCTTTCCGGTTGGGCTCGGCAATACTAGTTGCGTCTAGAAGAGCCGGATTTGTATTAAATACCTTTCTAATAAATTTACTTGATCTTTTATTAAAGTTGAATGAAGTCGTAATATCTTTATTAATAGCAGCAGTAGAACCTGCGGCAGTATTCCAAACCGTCATCATAAACTCTCGGTCATCACCAACGTTTTGAATCGCTCCGCCAGAGCCGCTGACGTGGGATCCGGCTCCGGTTCGAGCAGTACCTTTAAGTACCGGTGCACCCAGTTTGCTGTAAAAAACAGCCGCCAATGTGCCAGTTGCTGGTTCCGCTGGTTCGTTCACGGTGCCTGAATCCCAAAGGAAGAGACCATATGCAGCTTTTGCGACAGACCAACCTGCCTCGCCTGCGCCAGTTGCGTCTTCATGGTTGTGTCCCAAAAGACGGACCATAGTAACGGGACCGTTGTTTCTTAAATAAGACATTGCAGCATAAGTCGCATACATTGGTGACTGAAGGTTTCCCTCACGCCAAACGTCATTGGCGACGCCGCCCGGTTGCGTCTGTCCAAACATCTCTACGAATTCTGCCTGGGATTCGACTGTTACGGGACGCATTGCTGGTCCTCGTAATGTCCGCCCAATAATAACTGGTCCTAGCTTGTTTTGGGTTCGTGGAAGTTGAGAATTATCAATCTCATTAACAAATACTCCCGGCGAAACAAATTTAAATCTCTTTACTGACATGTTTATGATCTCCTTAAACTAAAGATTTTCTCTAATAAATAGTTGCATAGAAAGTCAAATACCTTATTTTAAGAACGATACTTACCATCGATTCCGGCTTTATTTTTATTTCTGCCAAAGTCTTCTAGTTCATCCCCGAGCAATGTGCGCTCTCTGCCAATTTTTACATCGACTGCATTTTCTCTAACAACCATTTTCGGACTATCTTGATTTGAATCTCCACCGACTAAATATCCCAAGACATTTATCTCAAATGCCGTCTGATAATATTGCTCTTCTTCTCCAATCTCCGAAATGTTACTCTCTTGTGCAAAATCCGCCTGCATGAAAGACTCGAACTTGTGTCCTTCGTGCCTAACTGTAAAATGGTTAACGCTACCAAACTTTGTTATAAACGGTTGAATTATTTCATTCATTTGTTGTTGATATTCTGTACGTGCAGTAATTTTATAAGTTACATCAACATATACTGGCATTGGAATCGTTATCGTTTCATACACCACTTTTGAATTTTTTCTCGGGTAATTAAATTGTTTTTTATTATATTTTGCATCAGCACTGGCGAACTCCGATGTTTTCTTTTGATTCATATTTCGAGCAATAACTATAGAACCTCCTTTGTGATCAGGGTGCGGAGGAATATTAGCCCACCAAGTTCCTTTTTTTGAAAGATTTTTCTCCATCGATGTCCTTTCGATTGATAAAATTGGAAGAATCAAGGCTCCCCCAGCATCTCTTATATCTTTATTTTTTTTAACAGAATATGCTCTCTCTGGTGTCACCCATTGCACTGGTACACTCTTAAACCCTTTATTGGTGTTGGCATGGATGTTCATATCCTTAAGCCAGTTTGTTATTGCATAATCAATCGTTTCTATAGTCGATGCCTGAAATGGCACCTCTGTTGTATTTGGATCTTTATTCGCCATTAAACAACCCCTCTCTCGCTCTAATGCACTTGGCAACTATCTCAATTTTATTCTCTGGTTGTCCAAATATTTCTCGTGGTTCGCCAAGTGTGACAATCTCATAAAATTTACCACCATAAGAAACGAAGTCGCCCTCTCTTACAAACAAATTTTGGTCATCAACAAGACGCTTCTTGTGGAAGTGAACAATGATCGACCCTTTTCTATCAATACCTAAATTAGAAGTTGTGGTATCGCTACCCTCCCACTCAACCAAGGCATAAACCCTGACGGGGGGCAAAAACGTTTTGCGAATTGCCTCCCCATACAGTGGGTGGTAATCTGTATGTTCCATGCTTATTGGATAATAGGCAATCTGTTGACCAATGACTCTTTCAATAAGCTCATCATTCACCTGCTTAACCAAGTTTCGTTCTTTTTCTCCGGTGAACAAAGGTGGTGGAGGTGCGGCTGGTTGTGTCCACTTGTCATCTGCCATCTCTATTCACCTCCTCATCCACTATAAATCAATGTTGGTACGTTTTGCTGGATCTTGTTTGAAGAATCAACCATATCTGCATCACTCTTCATCAACTCTCCATAAGTCATCTCATCAAGCACTGTTTTCAATTCGTCTCTAAGGGCAAGTTGCTCCTCTTTAGCTTGGCTTATTAAATCTCCGCCATTTAGCGACACATCGTTTCCAGGGATTGGAATAGACGCAAATTTGGAACGAACATGCCCGAGCATTTCTTTGCTCAAAGCCAGCGCAAATCTTCGAATCCATTGCTTACCAATTGCATTAATGTTCGCATATGGAATATTTTCAAATGGAAGGGTATTCATATTATTAATACCTTCAACGCCCTCTTTTCGATCTTCCTGCTCTTCCCAGGTATCTTCTCCCGTAGGGGAAAACTCAATCCACAGTTTCTCTGGGTATCCACCAGCTTCCGGCGGAATTGGATAAACCCGAACCTTATTATTTCTTAATTCATATGACCAATGAGAATTTCGTGTGTAAAGAGCATCCTCATATGCAATTGCTTGAGCCTTATTTTGCCACACAGGTACCACCTGAAATGTCGAATCATCAGCATATTGACCATATGTGCCTAAATTTCCAACAGTGTTTAACCCGCCGTAATATCCAAAAAACCTCCAATGAGCCGATTTCGTTTTAAAATATACTTTTGAAACTGATATTTTATTGAGCCCAACCTTGTTGTAATAAGGAAATTCTGAGTTGCCAGCGTCCACTGACGCACTGTAAATAATCTGTTGTAAATCATAATCTTGTACACCGCCAGTTAATGGGAAAGAGGCAGAATATATTTGTGCATTACCCATACCCTTCTCCGCAGAAATACCTTCCGCCACGCGGCGTGCATAGGCGAAGTCAAATCGAGGAAGTCGGAGATTTATATTTTTATCCTCTAATGAGTGACCAGATGTCAATTGACCATCTTCGTCGAACGATCCCGTTGTTCCGCCAAGAACATTACCAAGAATATTCTTTGCTTGATGTACATTTAACAGATATGAATATTCTAAAGTTGCCTCTTCGTAAGCTGCATATACTTGACCGTTTGTAATTTCAATATCAAGTACATCTCCACCAAGTTTTTTATATACATATGATACTTGATCTACTGCGCCAGATATAAACGCTGTCGACCCGGCATAGATGCCAAGTGGCAAATTTGCCGTGACATCGGCGTGGCTCCCAGTTACCGTTAATCTTGAAACGCTGGTCTGAGAAGCAGGTGTTAAGGTGGGTGCTGCCATAAGCTAAAATCCTCCAAGTGTAATTAGTTTTTGGACAAAAGAAAAGCCCCGCATCAGCAAAACTAACACGGGGCTTCATAACTAAAACGTTATCTTTAGGCTATTAACCAATCAGATCGCGTACCACGACAAGACCATACATGTCGGGGCGAACCATCTTCTTAGCATAACGAGTCATTACTCCCTTGCGAGGAAGGAAATCTTCGTCACCAAAGATGGTTGGTGTGACCTGAAGAGGAACATAAGGAGCGTACACATAGCCACTCTCAAGGAAGCTACCGCCCTTACGTCCAACAAGGACCACATTGCGCGGGAAGTAAGGGTCAACCCACACATCCCACTTCTTGCTGATTGAGCCAGCGTTTACAGCACCAACTGTTCCCTTATCATCATCAGCGGCAATGTTTGCACGGAAGCCACTAGTGAATTCAAGGATGTTTGCAACCTCGGGTCCACAAACAATAAAGTTGGCACCACCGCGAAGAGTCTTGCGGTGAATACGAGCGGAAACGTCGTTGATCGTCTCAACAAGCGTTTCATACCACTCGGAAACAGTTCCAGTGAAGTCCGGAGGAGCGGTAGCACTTGTGATGCTAGAACCGTTCTCTGGGTCAAGGAACTGACCGGGGCGGCGGCTCCAATAGAGCGTACCAGCCGTTGCGCCCTGGACGAGATCGTTGAGAATCTCCTGATCAATCTCTAGAGCAATCTGCTCGGAGAGAATACCAGTCAATTCAACCTCAGCGTCAAGGTTGTGGTAGGCATTGAGATCTTGTCCCAACTCTGGAGTCCACTTAGCCTTGAGCTTCTTCGTCACGGCAGTCACAGCGATGCTGTCTACCTTGATGTCGATCTCAGGAATGCGCGTATTAAGTTGAGTCGTCAAGTCAGATGCTGGAGCAGAGCTTCGACCCTCAAGTCCCCAAGCGTCCGTACCCTTGACGGCACCAGTGGCACCACCGGCACCAAAAGCGTCAGCGGCTGGACCGACAACATGAACAGTCTCTTTACCGCCGACAAGTTCCGCTGTATCGGCACCCTCTGCATCATAGTAGAAGGTAATCCAACCATTGGCTACGGAATTAGCGGCAATCGCACCATTAGCATCTGTGTAGCCACGATGGGTCAAACGACGAAGGAGCGTTGCGGTAGTAAGACCACCAAGATAAGCAGTTGCACCGCCAACATCGTCAGTAAGCAACATCTGCGACATGTTGTCCAGATTGAACTTTGCCAGGTTCGCGTCCGAAAGACGGACGGTGAATGCGAAAATCTCATTTGCACCCGTACCAGCCTCAACATCAGCGTCAAAGCGGATAGCGCGACGGAGCGTATCGTCTGCAAGGATTGCAGTACGTGTCTTACCGTTAACGGTCATCTGTGAACCAGTAACCGACATCTGACCTGCACTCAGGGCGGAAACCGCTGCGTTTGTGGCAGTAACAGCAACCGAGCCGGTTGGCGAAGTATAGCCGCTGGAAAGATCATAAAACCCAGTACCAGTAGTGGCAGAAACGCCAGACGTGATTCCAGAACCTACAACACCACCGCCGTAAACGGAATCTCCAGCCGTATTGGTCAGGCGAGAGTCAGCTTGTTTAAAGTCAAGGAAAAAGATCAGACCAGAGGGTAAGCTCATAGGCTGAACGCTAACGAGATCATTAGCAATAAGTCCACCGAATACACGACGGACGATTGGGAACGCAACTGCTGCGAACCCTTCCACGTCACCTTGTGACATGGCTGAAGCCTCACGAAGAAGCTCCTTGGCTTGGTTCTCTAGGAGACAAGCCATACTATTCTTGGTATTATCACTATTCAATCCCTCCAAAAGACCAGTGTTCTCCCACTTATTGAGAAGAGCCTGACCATCTTTGGCGAGGGAACGATTAACAATACCTTCTGTAAGTTTTTCTAAAACAGACATTTTATTGTCCTCCCTTGTTAATTGTTTTATTTCTTAGAAATTCCTGCTAGAATTCTCATCCTTTCCGTTGCCGGATCGGATGCTTTTTCTGCCTTGGTTGCCCGTGGCAGGGTTGAAGTCCGTCGTTCCACTACCTCACTCAGTGATTTAGGATTCTTATTAGAAGAAGTCCCCACTGCGTTTTGAAGAGTTTCAAAGATAGTCTTCGCTTCATCTACGGATTTCGCACTTGAAATAGCTTCAGCAATTTTAATTTTTTGCCGCTCATTCAGGGAGGCGCTAGACAAAACACGATTAGTGTAGAGTAATTTTGCATTCTGAAGATTAACGCTGTCGACATGACCTCGCATCTTCAAAGTAATGTTCTTAATTTTTTCTTTCTCTTCTTTAAGAGATTTGAGAGCTTCGTTGGTCTGTACCAACTTTTCTTCTAGCTCTTCAACATTTTTTCTGAGTGTTTCATTTTCCTCAGAAACTTCTGTATCTTGTTCTTCGGCTACTGCTTGCTCTTCTGCTTCTTCCACCTGACCTTCGGTGGCTCCTGCCCAACCATCAGATTTAGGGGAGACATCAACAGTGAGTTCCTCAGTTAACTCTTCAATAATCTTGGAAAGGAGATCTTCATTTAGATCAATTTTTTCTTCGTCCTCTTCCAAAGCCAAATCGCCCGGAAGTCCAGCAGGTGCTGGCTCTTCTTCAGTGGCTGCTGCAACAAGTGCATCCAGATCAAGTTCAACAGGCTCGTCAACGTCTGGACAGGGGCAAAGCTCCTCTCCATCTGCGGCAGCATCTGGAAGTTGTTGTGAAAGAGCTTCAACATCCTCTGATGGCTCTTCCAAGGGATCTTCCATCCCAAAGTCTTCCGGTGCTTCCAACAAAGCAGTCACTGCTGCTTTAATCTCTGATTCATACTTTTCTATAACGGCTTGTTCTGCATTTCGCAATGAAGCTTCGCGAAGTGCCTCCGCATCAACAATAGCCTCTTGTAACATTTTTGACATTTGATTACTCCTAAAAATAAAAGTTACTTTTTATCACAAATAAATAGTATGTTTTATTACAAAAAACCCTTTATTCGTCAATTCCTGAGCCAGTTAAAGGATACATGCTATCAGTAGGGATACCGGTTAATTCTGCCAAGATGCGAAAGGAGCCAGAAACACCAGATAATTGTTGCGGAGTGCCCCCTGAGAAGTTTCCATACCCTAAACAAGTGATATGAACTTTGTCAGCTTTTGTCTCAAACGTGTATGCATCGTCCGGACCATCTAACATAACATAGTGGTTATGGTAGATTTGATCTATGCTGGTGCCGTCCCAGTCATCTTCAGGGGTCGGACCAAAATATACCGCTAACGACCCGGTATGAGTATCATTGTTTGCCTCACCCCTATGATGCCTTGTATTCACAATGGTAAAATTCTTTGTGACACTTGGAAAGGTTATAGTAATAGTTCCCGATGGTTCTATCTGCGAACCGGTCATCCAGGGTCGACCTGAAACTTGATATGCCGGTGCATGCCCCAAGCCGGATACTGTTCTATAAGTTGATGGACTTGTGTCGCCTTTTGCCATATTTTCACCTCTTGAACATTTTACACTATATAAGTAGATATTTTCACATAAAAAGAAATAAAAAGCCCGCCCAATCACAAGGACTGGGCGGGCAAAAGTTTAATAACTTTTAAAAGTTAAGTTTATTACTTAACACCAAGCTTCTTAAGGAGTTCTTCTTGAGAAGAGAGAACCTTAGAAAGAGTAGCTTTAAGAGCAGTGATTTCACCGTCCTGTTGCTTAATTGCTTCGGTAAGAAGAGCAGTCAGGCTGGAATAATCCATACCATAGCTGCCATCTTTGCCACCGTTACTATAAACAACTTCGGGCACAACCTTCTCAACATCCTGGGCGATGAACCCAATGTCCTTGGAACCATCAGACTTCCAAGTATAGTTAAGACCCTGAAGTTTCTTAACAGTCTCTAGTGGATTGTCAAGAGCTTTGAAATCAGTCTTCAAAGTTTCATCAGAATAGGTTACGAAGGAGTGAGCCTTGACAGTACCATAGGTGCTGTCGTTAGGACCAATAAGTCCTGCTCCATCACCGAAAGTCCACTCTTTAATGGCACCATTCCCACGATACTTGATCTCGATCATCGCATCCTCTGAACCGTTGGTTACGTCCGAAGACACAACAACAATTTTAGCGAACATGGTGTCGTTGCCAGCGGCGTCATCACCATTAAACACAATCTCACCAAGCTCATCATCAGCAGCAGGCGAAGCGCTGTCCTTTTGGAACTGCAAAGTTCCTGGGTTAGAATCGGCATTGGTGTTTTTGATTGCGACCGTTGGAGCATCGGCTGTGGCACTCTGAAATGTTGCAGTGGGGGCACCAAAAAGAAGACCAGTATCAGCTTCTAATTTTAATACACCATCTTGAGATTGATGAATAGAAGTGTCGGCATCGCCGAACATAAGGCTGAAGTCACTGTTCAGAAGAAGCCCCTCGTCGTGCACATGCGTCAAATTCACCTCTTTGTCTGCACCGAAATTCAAGATTGCACCATCAGATAAGAGATCCAAGTCATCACCAACAACAGCACTCTTAGCAACACTCAAACCACCATCGGTCTGTAAGGATCCGTCAGTAGTTGAAGTTGCTTCTGTAGCATTATTGACATTTAAGATACCAGCCGCCGAAACAGTAGCACCTGTTGTTGCACCCATTGTAACCACACCAGAAGAGCTAGCTAAAGTAGCACCTAGGGTTGAAGTTACCATGCCGGTAACATCAAGGTCACCAGTCACATCAATGTCATTGCTAGAAACGATCTTAAGATCAGTTCCGTCGCCAGAGATATATTCACCAGCGTTACCAAATGCAAGTCTGTGACCGGAAGATGCCATTACACAGTTATTAGCAGCCTGGTCAGTTAAAGCAAATTTTGAGGTAGAACCAATTGTCAAGACAGCACTATCGGATAGAAGATCAAGATCATCACCAATAACAGCGCTCTTTGCAACACTCAAACCACCATCGGTCTGTAAAGAACCGTCAGTTGTTGAGGTAGCCTCAGTAGTGTCATCAGTCTTGAGAACACCACTGAAAGTACCGGTGGTACCTGCAACGGCTAAAAACGTACCGGCAGCAGCAGAAGCTGCACCAATGGTTACACCATCAATGTTACCAGAATCTACATTGATGTTGGTGATTGCTTGACTGTTTGCATCAAGAGCGGCACCAAGCTGATCAGCCTGAAGGCTGTCAATGTAAGCCACACCGTCAATGTAAAGATCCTTGAACTCAGCGCCGGAAGCACCAAGGTCAACATCGTTATCAGCTTCTGGACGGAGGACGCCATTTTGCAGACGCATCTCGGTTGTTGTCCCGATGCTGAAGTCGATAGCTGTATTGCCATGGTCATACTTGATAGAAGCAACTGCATCTCCAGTTACTGCACCACCAAACTGAAGACCAGCGCCATCAGAGTTAGCGGAGTTTGAACCGGAAGCACAAATGATAAGCTTGTCAACAATCTCAAGATTTGTCTCGGTCTTGGTAACAGTGTTGATTTTATCAACATCAAGCTCACCAATGTAAGCGTAAGAAGCAGTCAAGCGGTTGATGGTACCGATGTTTTTGCTCGCATCCAAGACAAGAGCCTTGTTTGCAGCAGCAGTACCATTAGTGATACCATCGAGCTTCTCCATATCAACCTCGTTAAGATCAGCAGAACCAATGATAAAGCTAGAACCAGCGGTAATCGAGCCACTAGATGCAATTGCACCAGTAGAGGCGATTGTACCTACAATTTCAGCGTTACCGGAACCACTAAGCGAAGACCACTTAAGTGCAGCAAATGTACCTGCCGCAGCAGAGCTTGCGCCGATTGGAGTACCGTCAATCGCTCCACCATCAATGTCGATAGCGCTTAGCGCAGCGCTCTCAATGAAATTTGCACGGGTCATCTTGCGAAGAGCACTAGCCGTTGCGTCATAAATCATAACAAGATCTGCATCTGTTACAGTCGTCTCAGCAGTCAAGTTATTAACGTCAACCTGAAGGACACCGGAGTTGTCTGCGAGTCCACTTGTGGTAACCGTACCAGCCAACATCGGAGCAAATCTCGAAAGATCTGTACGACGAATGGTACCTGCATCACTAACGAGTAGTTCGTCAGTGGTTGCAAGTGCGGCACCAATATCAGTCAGTCCGCTAACTACGTTGTTGTTAAGCATGCTAGCTTCAACAGCCGTGCTTGCAATTGTGAGCGCACCACCGGCAGCGACGGTTGCATCTCCAGAAACATCGGCAAAAACCGAATCTCTCAAGTGCTCAAAGGTAAGAGCCTTAAGAGTACCTGCATCGGAAAACAGGAACTCATCTGAGTCTGCGACTGTTGCGCTACCCAGATTTGTAAAACCGCTAATGCAGTTATCGTTAAGCATACCGTGCTCAATTGCATCGGCAGCGATTGTGAGCGCGCCTGCGGCGTTCATGGTTCCATCGCCAGAAACAATGTCCGTCGTTAAAACCGTACCTTTATCTCCGTTTCCGTTAACCTGATAAAATTTTGCAGCCGTACCTGAGCCGGATACAAAAAGCGACGCCTCTCCGGACGTCGCGCTGGGGTCGGCGTTTGAGTCGCCGTGATTCGTTTCAACCCCCATCGAATATCTTCCATATTCTGTACTCATATTTATTCCTCCCAAAATAAAAAAATAGATTACATGACATTAGCATCGGGTCCAGTACCCGACACCTCTGTCGCGACTAATTAGTTTATTTTGAAGGCTTCAGAATTGAGCAAATTGCGTTTATTTTATTGCGCTGGATTTGGTGTACAGAATCGACCAAATTAATTAATTTTTTTATTTTTTTATCTTGCGCTTTAACCGCTTCGACCAATATTGCATTAAGTCGAGTGTAGTCCATCGCGATGGCGTCGACACCGTTCTCTTCATAGTCCACGACGCAGGGAACAACCTTGCCTACTTCTTCTGCGACAAAGCCAATGTCACTATATCCAGAGTCTTTCCAATCATATGTCACCCCTTCGATATTATTAATAATTCCAATTGGATCTTTGATTGGTTCAATATTTGTTTTATATCGCCTAGAAGAGTAAGTTGCCCAAGCAAACGCTTTGGCTTTTCCATTATTTCCGTTTGAGTCATTCGGAAGTGTAAGCTTGTGTGTGACGTCATTTCCAGTTGATCCGATGCCAACATATCCATCATCCTTAATTTGAATACGGGTCGAATTATTCGTCGAAAGGTTTAAAGCATATGAATCTTTATTTCCAATGGTCCGATCTCCCCCTCCAGTGTCTCCACCTTCCAAGAATGGAGGTGTGTCAGAAGGAGCCCACTTGGTGCCGTTGTAAGTTAGTACCTCACGATTCTCCGCTTCTGTTGGAAGGGTCCAACCCACATCAGTAAGGTCCTGAAGGGTTACTGCACCACCTACGGATCCACGACCAAAATTCTTACTAAACTTAGCGAAACCTCCCATAGTTACTCCTAAGTTCCGTCGCCAGTTGTTAGTCCACGTCCGGACAATGTGAACATTGCATCAGCAGGAATTCCAGTAAGCTCCGCGAACATTTCAATGCCAGTGGAGTTTGCTGCGCCGCCGATACCTGTGATAAAAATTTCTTTACATTTGACATTAAGTTCTAGGTAACTACGAGGATTTGTTGAATCATCAACTGATCCAGAAGGCTGGAGGGTGATATAATGATGCCCAGCAGCAGATATAACTTCTCCGTCGCCTGAAGTGTTAAAGTGTACTCTACAAGGTTTCGAGCCTGTATTCCAAAGTTTAATATTTTGAGTAACAAAAGGAAACTCAAATTTATGCTCTGTGGCATTGCCATTAATGGTAGAACCGGTAACCCATGGGATTCCCGATACTTGATAGCTGCCCACATTATGTAGCCCAGCTTGATGTTTTCTATTCATTGTCATTTTTCGAACCTCGCCTTATAAATAGTCTATTATTTGTTGTTCTTCTCTTGTTCTCGCTGAGCAAGACGCTTTCTTCTAATTTTTTCTTTTCGCTTGCGGGTAGAGGGCTTTTCATAATACCTTCTTTCCCGAACTTCATCCAAAATACCTTCTTTTTTTACTTTTCTGGTAAAGCGACGGATCAGTCGTTCTGGATGTTCGTTGTGTCTAGGTCTAACTTCTATATTGATTGGGCGTTTTGCCATTTTATTTCCTTTATTTTCCAAATATTCCCAAGCGTGCGATATCCACACCCGGATCGCTCGGATCTACCCCCTGGAGGGCTCCAGTTGGCGTGGCGGTGGTGTTTGGAGATCCAGCCTTAGAAATAGGCGTTGTTCCCTCAAACAAATCGACACCGCCAAAGCGAGAAGATATAGATTCATTCAACGATTTTCGTTGAGCTTCTATTTCTTTCCTGTGTTCTTCTTTGGCTTGTTGTATATACATTTCTCTTTCTCGCTGTGCTGAAGACTCCGCCGTAGTATTGTTGCTATCCTCTCGAATAACTTCTGAAGGGTGTCCCAAGCCTTTAACAACCTCTGATACAATGCCTGAAAGTATTCCCTCCTCGAAAAGTACCTCCTTAATACACTGTTTGATTATAGGCTTTAAAGTTTCTTTAATTTGTTCTTTTTTCATTCTGCGCTCGTTATAATGTCGTTTAAAGCTCGATTGATTCGATCTGCCTTTGTGAAAATATTAGGTTCCTTGTGTTCTTTCATCATATAAGCGCCGGGAGTCGATGGCTCTGATACAAAGTCAAAGCAAATTAATTGGAAATCATCTTCCACGATAGCTGCTCCATTGTTAGACTCGTGCACGGAACCTAGCCCACGTGAAGATATTCCAAGAGTAACTCCCGAACTCACTAAGTCTTGAAGAATTCTACCAGACGGGGTATTGAGAACCTTTACTTTTCCCATAACACTCTGACCATCCCACCAAATATCGGTAACCATGTGGGAAGCGTTCTTCAGGTTAATGACCGAATCTTCTGGGTGGTCTAACTCGCCAAGTGCGCGGCGTTCTTTAACAAGCTTTTGGTAATTCTCAACCTCGCGACGAAGAACCTTGTCAGGATAAATTCGACCATTGCCGTTAGGTGTGTTAGATTTTTGCATTATCCCAGTCAAATACAGTGTACCGTTTTTGACTTCAGCTTTTTCTGCCTCGGTTAAAAAATCTTGGCATACACCACCTTCACAAAGTTCAAAATATTCTCGTAAAACTAATTTAGACATCCTTACTCCTTTTTGCAGGCATCACCTGCGCGAGTCACGAACCTTTACAGCATCGCCGTACTGGTTGCAACCCCCAACGTTTCATAATTGTTTTATTCTCTTCTTGTAAAATGTTCACTTCTTATACCCCAATCATCAAAAAGGGTGCTTAAAATATATGAAGTTCCAGAACTCAAGCACCCTAACAAAAAAATGTTCGTAACATTTATTTCAAAAATAAATAGTTCGGTATAAGTGTTTATTCCGCACAGAAAGGCACCAACCCAGAAGCCAACACACATGGGGCAGTGGAAGAACCCCAAATACTTATCACAGGCTGGTCTTATAGGGTCAAATAGTTTTCCATAGACTATAATTTGGGTCATCCCAAAGGCACACAAAATAAAATAAACTAAATCCACTAAAGCCTCTTAAACAAATCGCCTTCCGCGCTGTTGATGAGCGCCACCTGTTCCATATGCAAGAGCAGTACCAAGCGCACCCTTCTCCTCACCGGGCGGGACTTCTCCCATTTCTGTACTTTCGTCAGCCTCTGGTTCAGTGAGTCGATCGATCTCTGCCTTATCATACGCTTTATTGACCATAAAATATGGTCTTTCTTGATCCATAAACTTATCTATAGAAAGCATTGCCATCTGCACAGGATCTATGCCATCAGTAGAAGATTCAAGGATTGCGCCCTCCATGGAGGCATAAACATTTCCTGCCTGCACGGATGACATGTCAACAATTCCATTTTTCCACAAAAATTTAAAAAATCTTTCTTGAGCCTCGTATACGGTCTGTCGAAAATCTTCCTTCGCTAGAACCAATATTTTCTTATCTACTGGATAGACAACGATGTCCACTTCTTCGTGATCCATAATTAAAAAGTTGCCGTCAAGAGTTTTGCGCGCAACCAATTCAATAGTCACTTGCGGCTTTGACTCTAATTCTGGAGAATTAACTTTTAACGTTATATCAGACATTATGAATTAATCTCCCTTACGAGAGCTTGTATCTTCAATACCTGCTCCAAACCATTGTTAGTCATCTTCTTGTTGGCAAAATTCTCTAAAATGGTCATGACTCTTTGCGTCTTCTCAATCATATCAGAATCGTTAGCAATTTCATCCTTTTTTGTTCCTTCGGAGACTGCGCCTTTGAGGCGTCCCAACTCTTCGTGCAAATAGGACTTAAAAGCCAACCCATTATCAGAAAAGGATAGCACATAACGACTTAAAAGTTTACTTTGTTCTTCAAAAAGGGCGTCACCATATTTGTCATTGAACTTTTTTAAAAAATTCTTAAGTACTAAATTATCTACAGGATCCTTAGCGGAAATGTTTTTCTTGGTCGGTGTACTTGATATCGAATCACTTATAAACTCTTCTAGAAGAATTCTTTTTTCCGGTGCCAACTCTCCGTTAAAAATTTGATATACAGTGGCAAGATTTTTATATTGTGGTACAAAGTTGGAAAAGACACTTGTTGAAACATTTTTATTAATCTTTTTAATTACAGCACTCTGTTCAGCAAATATTTCTTTTTGATTTTCAGAGATCATATGTTTATATGCGCCTCGAACCTCTGATATAAGCTTTTCCGCAGCGGGCTTCGATAAGCCAACTGTTTCATATAAAGAACGATATAAAGATAACTCCTTACCCAAGACTGTATTTGATGAAAAATAGTCTCTTAAAATATTACGACACTCTTTCATAACCTCTTGGTCTTTTCTAATTGCTGCCCTTGTATACTCTCGTACTAGTGCTTCAAACAAAAAGGCTGTATTTCTTTTTTTATTGTGCTTCAGTTTCATTAGTTTTTGTCTCCAACTCTTTTATCAATGATTTTACATCACTATCAACGCTGAGCATTTTTTCTTCTTGTTGATAATTAGAACCTTTACCTTCAGAAAGCCCTGTTGTACGAACAAGAGACTTAATGTCGGACATACCCTTAAAAGTGTTTCGTAAGGTGTTCCGTCCAGTTTCATCAGAATATTCAGACCGCATGCTGCGATTCTTTGCACCCAAGGCTCTCTTGTCAGAGTTAACCGGCGTGTAGTATTTGCCCTTGGCTCCGGGCGTAATGTATGATCCGTCGTCTGCTCGTCGAGCAGGGGCTGCGAGAAGTGGTCCTTCCTCTTCTTCCTCCCCTTCCTCATCTCCGCCAAGATCTAGACCGCCCTCTTCATCCTCGAAGTCTCCTCCGCCTCCGAAATCGCCACCTCCTTCTTCAGCCATATCCCCTGCCGCAGCAGCCTCAAGAGCAGCTTCATGCTTTTTATCAAAAAACATTTCACGGAGATTTTGAAGGTGCTCTTCGTCGGATTGGCTAAAGATATTCTTCGCAATCCACCTTTTACTAAAGAAGCCCTCTGTCGCGCTACCGGCGACATCAAACTTGGTGCGCCAATGTTCTAATTCTTGAAGCTCTGCAATCCTAGAAGGATTATTGAGTTTTAATTTAAAAGAAACCAGATCCTCCTCTCTATACCCAAGCGTATACAAATGGATAATCCCAATCTTCTCTAGTTCAGAGATGATAGCGCGTTGTAATCTTTGAATTGTTCGTGCAAATCTAATATCTTTCTGAGCTAACGTTGCTTTGTCTTCATCAGCACCCTCTCCTCTAGAAAGATACGACATCGGTACTTTAAGGGCTGAAAATAACTTATCTCGTAAATACTTAACGTCATCAATGTCTCCCGTATAGGTTCCACCGGGAAGACTTTCAACACGTGAAGAAGCTCCTCCGCGCATAGGAATAAAATAATCTTCATCAACAGACATTGGATTGTATCGAAGGTCAACTCGTCCAGTATCTGGATCAACAATTTGGCTTCGCTTCATTTGTGACATCACTCTTTGCATATATTGCTCAATGTCGTTTGGAGCGATGTTACCAACATCAATATAAAATACACGACGCTCCGGAGAACGCACTATGCGATAAGCCATCATCGCGTCTTCTAGAAGGGTAAGCTGACGCCAAATACGACGAGCAGGTTCCAAAACAGATGTGCCATACGGGGAATATTTATCATTTCCCAATATTCTCAAATGTGCAATTTGCCAATTTTCAAATGTTAAGCCGCCCGAATTCCACTGGAATTGTACATAATTTGGATTGGTCTTATCTTCGCCTTCAAGCCGCTCTATTTCGTGAGGAGGTAAACCAATGCAATTCTTAACTCCGTCTCTTTCATCGATGTCGACGTATAAAAAGAAGTCTCCATATTTACACATTGTTCTACACCAACCAAACAAATTAAATTCCACATTTAAAATATTATGATATAGGGTATCCAACACCTCCTTAATTTCCCCATTCGGACAATCAATTGTCATTAATGGTTGTAAGGAAGTAGAAGTCGTCATTTCATCAGCATATACGTCCAATGCAGAAGCAATCTCTGGTGTGTATTCCATTTGATCAAAATCTGCATAACGATCACCACGATTTTGATTTGACATATAAGCACTTGACAAACTCTCGAAAGGATTGTACTGTGTCTTCTTGAACTGCTGCCCCGAGGTAGAGGTAAACCTATACTTATCAAGTTGGCGGCGGCGGGAAGATCTCGGAGTCTGTGCCCTATAGTTAACAATGGGACCAGAAAACAATCTAGTTAGCCTTTTAAACAGGGTTGATTCTGAGTTTCTCGGATTATTGGTGTTATCAGCCATATATTAATTTCCTCTTTTTAATTTATCCCTTAAGAAGCCAAATAAATTCTTTTCGCTTTTTAATCTCGTCCGCAGCTTGACCAGCTTTGTTACCAGTCATGCCGGGAATAGTTGTATCTAATATACTATTAGATTTTATCATAGAATTTAAGAAAGATTTTTTATATTCTACATCTCTTTGGTTAGTTATCAATGCAGTGTCTCGTACCCAGCAAGCAATCGCTAAACTCATTACCAAGTCATCGTGATATCCTCTCATCGCCTCCGGCTTTCCATTATTCCAAATAAAAGTTTTCATCTCATTAATCGTTCTAGAAGAACGTAGAATAATTAGTTGATTGCGTATAAATTCTTCCAGTTTGGCTATAATCAAAGGTCTAGTCTTCATTGTTGTCGTAAAGCCTGGAACTGAATTGCTGGCATATTCTGCCAAGTGTGGCTCAATATATTCATGAGTCGATTTAACTGAAAAATAAATGTTTGGATATCCAGCTTCAATCAACTTTTCTAAAATTGCAAACCCAATATTGTTATTTTCAACCACCAGCATACAACCGCCATATTCCCTTGCCGTTTCTGAGAGCAGTTGAGCATATGTTTCAAGATTTGGACGACCTTGGTACTCTGCCACTTGTTCCAAAGTAACTAAGTCGATAACGTGAAATGCTGAATAGTCCTTTCCATCTCCACGAGCCACGTCTGCCACGAGCAGATATCCGTGCTCCGGATTGTATGTTTCCCAAATCCAAAGATTTCTATCGAACCCTGTTTTATATTTTGGTTCAATCAAACACTCACTTTCTAATTTTTCCAAGTCAGCAGGGTGGAGTACGGTTTCACCCGACATATTAAAGTTACATTCAAGCTCTTGTGCGATTTGTCGGCGAGACATATTTTTAGTCTCTTTCTCGAACCATTCCTGATCACGATCGGGATGTTTGTCCCATGGGAGGTTGGTTGGGTGAAAGTCATTTGCCCCAATATCTGCATCGATATAAGTCTGGTGGAACCAGTTACCGACGCCATTGGGTGTTGACAACGCGATGCATCGACCACCAGTTGACAATGTAGGATACAAACCTGTCCACAACTCTTCCAGACCTTCAACGTGTGCAGCCTCGTCAATAACCAACAATGACAACGCCTCTGAACGACCCGCGTCACCAGAAGTTGAAGAAGCCTTGATCTGCGAACCATTGGAAAGTTCGAACGAGGTGCGGTTGTCAACAGAGATACTAGCCACCATCATCCACTCTGGTAAGTTTCTGATTAGGTGCTTGACCTTCTTAACCAAGTTTCCCGCTGTAGAGAATTTGGTGGCAATTACAAGGATGTTCTTGTCTCGGTGAAACATCATCATCCAAGCAACATAAGCAGCCGTCACTGTTGATATACCAAGCTGGCGTGCTTTCAAAATTACGTTGAAACGATAATCGTTAAAATCTCTTAAAAGATCATTTTGGAAGTCATATGTGCGAAAAGGTATAAGACCCCTCATTGGATGAGAAATCTTTGCGTAGTTGTTAATAAAATAGGCAGGGTCCTTGCCACATTTAACTACCTCTCGTACAATCTCACTCTTGGTTAATTGGTACCCCATTCATCACTCGTTCTATTGACCCGATGCTTCTTTTGCTAGTTGTAGTAAAGACCTTTTGACATTATTTGGTTTGATTGAAGGGTGTTGTGACGCCTTTTCCAAAAACATAACCATCAATTGATGAAACTCTTGTGGCGTGTTGATCGCCCCAAGCATCCTTTCCAGACCTGCTGTTTTATCCAGCTTGTCACCAACTCTTTGAACGTCCTTTTTAGTTTCTTCACCGGCATCTGCCTCGACTTCACCTCCTTCGGGTTCTGCTTCGGATAAAGAAATGTTTTCGACTTCTTCTTTAATAATCTCCAATAATCTAGCTTTTGTCATTCTCATGATCGTGGTTCCTCATCTCGCTTTCCAGAAACATTTTCTGGTTTCTTTGTCTTAGGAAATTTATCTTTTCCGATGGCTAGCCAATTTTTAATGGCATCGTCCAATCGATCCTCACTTTCCTGTGTAACAGATTCAGTACTATCATCCATACCACTAATCTGGAAATGCTGTTGAGCCTGAACCCAAGAGCGAACACGAGAAGTATTTTGAACCATAATGTCGGGATCGTCAACAGCCTTAAGAGAAAGGGCATTTCCTGTGAGGCTTTTATATTCCTTCTTAAGATACTTCAAACACGTCTTAATCATTTTAGCGATATCATCCTCAAAGCCATTGGCGTGAACTTCTTTAAGAAACACCTCTCCATGATACTTCAAGCAAAGATGATCTCCATAAAGAGCTACTTTAAACCCATCTATTAATCGTCGGTCGTGCACACTCACGTCCTCTTCTCTTCGAAGACCAATGCTGATTGGATCTCCCTTCTCGTCAAGTGCACCGTCGTGCGTATTTGCCATTACTTGCGAAATTCCTCTCGCGATTTCAAGTGTTGTTGCCATTATTCGGTCTCCATCCTTTTAGCCATCTTTCCTCCCTGCCGTCAACATATTGAATATAACATTTAGAACAGCATTCATATTTACTCATATAAATGTCGTCTCGAATATCAAAAGAATATGTTTCACATACAGGGCATTCCCTTTCTGATTCTTTATTAAGTAGTTTCTTTGAAATGAAAAAACCGCCATTATCGACCTTATCCGGCTTTTCATTTTTCTGGTAATGTTGTGCGGTCACTTTCTTCAACTGTTCAAGATAATTTCTTTCTTTTTCGTCATCCCAGAGGGAGCGAGGGTTAACAATTGCTTCCTCGCCATATTTTTCTTTGATGGCTTTCTCGATGCCAGCAATTCTGTCTCTATTATCCGCCATTATGTAATTTCATACTCCAAAGTTAAAGAAAATCCAATGTTTGTTAATGCTGCGTTATCAGGAGTCCAACTTCTGACATAAATCAACGGAACTAAACCACGGTTGGACGCGACTGAGGCTTGGCAACTGGCACTGACCACCGATGTACCGTGGTCTTCATTTGTCAATCCAACATCGTCGTCGAGTCCCAATCGTGTCATTGTATTTCCCTCAAACCCAGATGAAAGGGCGACATCTGTTTTATAGAGAAGTACATATAACTGAAGGGAAGTGCTGCCGTTGCCTTGGTGATCGCTATCAAACTTCATGGTCCCAGTCAAGCTTTTTATATGCCAAGTTTCGTTGGCTGGTACCACGGCGAAAACAGCCTCATCTCCGTAAGCATTGCCACTATCCCAAGAAGCAGAAAGATTTTCTGAAGCTTCTCCGCCAGATGTTCCATAGTTCAGCGAATTATTGTGAAACGTTATATTAGTGTAATTGATCCCACTGAAAGGTGTCTGCGTGCCTCCCGATGGAGCATGAAGTGTCCCGGCGCTGATTGCGCGACTGGCGTCTGCAAACGACCCCGTGAGATTTAAATAACTTCTGGCTGTGCCTCCAGAAGCACCGGGAATATTTTTAATTATATCCAAAGAAACCGTTTCATCGGTTGATGTACTGTTGACTCGGACATCAACAGGAATATCAACCTTTATTTGCTGTAGTGTGTTGCTGGAGCCGCCACGTTGATCTGTTGCAAAATCGGTCAGCAACAATTTAGCATTATCTCCAGTGTCTGTAGGAGTCAACTTGGCTATGATCGAACCACCAGTGGAATTGTCCCTTAATTCTATGTATGAACTGTTCCAAGTTGAATGTACGTCTCTCTCGTTGCCATCAATATCATAACTGTGTCCAGTGACTTTATCAGTTGTTTCAACATCTAATGCAAACCGATTATTGGTGCCCCCTTCTGCCCCAGCAGTGTTGCCGTTGTAGAGGATGGATGTCGACGGATATAATAAACCTTTGACTTCAACGTAATCGGCAGAACTATTTGTTACTGCCCCGGCAGAGGTTACATGTGTTGCTGTAATCTGATGCCCTCCTGTTAACCAAATTCGATGGGCGGCTGCTCCATCCGACCCATCAGAGCCATCAGAACCGTTTGAGCCATTAGAGCCGTTAGCGCCGGGAATGTTCTTGACAATGGTTATAGTGACCGGATACCCAGTAACTGAGGCACCGTTAACCCTTACATCTACAGGAACGTCGACCACAATCTTTTGAAGGGTGTTGCTGGAAGCCCCTCGTTGATCCGTCGCGAAATCAGTTAATAATAGTTTTGCATCATTTCCAGTGTCGCTTACTGTAAGTTTGGCGATAATTGCCCCACTGACACTATTATCTCGCAATTCTATTTTACCACTGTTCCAAGTTGAATGTACATCTCGTTCGTTACCACTAGTGTCATAACTGTGCCCAGTAACTTTGTCGTTAGTCTCAACATCTAAAGCAAAGCGATCATTGGTTGTGCCCTCGGCACCTGCCGTGTTTCCATTATTTACAATGGTGGTATTTGCACGCAGACCCTTAATTAAAACAAAGTCTGATGCGTTATCAGTCACTGCACCAGACGAGTTTACAACTGCTGCCATAATAACGCCGCCGCTGGTAGCGAAAATTGTAAAAGCATCGGCACCGTCAGAACCATCGGCACCGGCACCGGCTGACCCGCTTATAAACCCCTTTAATTGGGCGCGGGTCATATTACCTATCCCAGTGCCTTTTTTCTTTTGATTGATAATGGGCATTAGTTCTCTATCGTCTCCGCTACTCCGTATACTACGCCAATGGTTAGCCCAACACCAAGTACGACCCCTCCGACAAACCACCAAACACTGTAATCATTCGGACTATCCAACGCTATGTCGGACAGTCTTTTAATCTCATTGTCTTTTATAGTTAGTAAAGAGTCGTGCTTTTCTTGCAAAGACGTTAACGACGCTTGGCTATTGTCATACTTTAATTTCCAAAGAGCTTCAGTACTTTGCAAAGAGAATTGATGACGCAGTTCCATTTGCTGAAGTTTGAATTCTGTTTCAGCCAATAACTTAGCCATTCCGGTTTGATTAATTAAAAAACCAGTAAACGGAGCTTTGTCCTGCTTTTTTAGAAGTGTAAAAGAACCTAAATCTATTCCCGTCGATGGGGTGGGTGGTGTTTCTTCCGCGTATACAGTTGCAGGAAAAGTCAACAAAAAACACAATATTAAAGATAAAATTTTATTCGTTTTCTTCATTTGGCGTATACCTTATCCCGAACCTCTCTTCAATAATCTTTGCAAGTTCTTCAGGGTCTTCTTCAAATTTTTCTATATACTCTTTTATTTTTTTCTTTTTTTCTTCGTCTAATTCTTCTCGTTTTAGATTATATTCTTTTTCCAGTGCACTGATTATAGCCTCATAGTTTTGCAAGGCTTGATCTCTCCTAGCAATTTCTTTGGCATGTGCCTCATTGATACTTTTTATTTGAGATTCATAACTCTCTTTCGATGCTGCCAAGACCTTTCTAGTTGCCTCATCGTTTCGACGAAACAGTAACCAAAGAACGACTGTGTAAGCAGCCAAAAGCGGGAAATACCAGTACGTTTTGAGCCATATCCAAGCCTTCTTCAAGAAAAGTTTTGTAGCGCTCCAAGATATGTTTGTCATAATCCACCCCAATATTATCTTCCGTGTTTCCATCGAGAAGCGATGTCCGCAAGACCTTCAGAGCCGATGTACACCAACGAAATTGCAACCCAATCGCTTGAAGTCAAGTCCGAATAGGCTAGAAGTCCTGTGGCAGTCATCCAGACCATAAGCTTTCTAGAAATTAATTTATCAAGTAATTTATCAGCTAACTCTCTCATTGTTTTCTCCTTTATTGAATGCTCATTTAGCACTTATAAATAGTTGTTTACTGGTTAATAAAAGCAAAACCTTCTCTTTTATCGATAACGATTTGTGTATCAACACAGTCTTTTAGGCTATCCAAATGACTAATAAGTAACACAGTTTTAAAATAATCCTTTACCATGTCTAAGATTCGCACAAACCCTTCCATATTTTCCTCGTCAAGAGCAGTCCCCGGTTCATCTAAAATGAATACGTTACCCTTGGGAAGTGACGAAACGCTTAAAAGAGCTAAACGGATCGCCATAGCAGAAATCGTTTTTTCTGCGCCTGAGCCTAACTCCAATGGTCGTGGTTCAAATCGTGGGTGTTTAATGTATATATCGAGTTTTCTACCGTCGTTTTCTAAGAACACATCAAAATTAACGATATTAGTCAGTACCTTGGCAATTTCATTATTGATGACAGGTAGCTTCTTTTTAATAATGTCGTATGCGATCCCATTACTATTCATACACTTCAAGTACAGATCGTATGCTTCATATGCCGCTCTGTGCTGCTGAAGCTCCTCTTTTAAATTCTCCAGGCTAACAATACTCTGTTCATATGATCCATGGATTTTATAAAGTTCGAGTACTTCGTTCTCGCACTCTTCTAACGAGCATTCTAATTCTTGTATCTTTGCAAGAGTATCTTCTTTTTGATTTAAAAGGACATTATAATTCTCGATTGCAGCTTTATTCTCATAATAATAATCTATTTTTTCTTGACAAGCTTCCAGACTACTGGTATCCTGTAATATTTGGTTATTATTCCTCTCTATGTCTAGCCGGAGCTTGACATTATCATTCTCTACTTTGGTTTTTTTGTCAAGCAATTCCTTATGTTTTTTCAAATAAGTCCGAACTGAATCCATATCAAGCTCGACCATTTCTTGCTCTATCTTCTTACTATTATCCTCTAGTTCGGCGATGTTGGCTGCTACAGAATCAATCAGCTTTGACGCTTTGTACGCATCTTTTATAAATTTACAAGTAGTGACAAATTGATCTCCACAAGGCACTCCTTCTAGGTTTTTAGCACGACTACAATATAGCTCATGAGTTCTAGATTCCTCTGTCAAGGATTTGCTTATTTGATCTAATTCTTGTTTTTTAGAACTTTCAATTTGTTGCTTCTCTTCTAATTTTTCTATATCAAAATCCCTAAGGAAGCTCTTAGCTTTTTCAATGAAAATATTATTTTTTTCAATATTTTTTTGATTTGTTATATTCTTTTGCTCGTATTTTTCCAATGAAGCAGTCAACTCCTCTCGAAGTGTCTCTGCGTTTTTAATGTTTATTGGCTCTTCTGGCACTGCATCAATTGATTCCTGAAGGCTTGTTACAAGCTTTTGTGCCTTGGTTATTTTCCTTTTAATACTCTTGCAAGTATTCTTGTGACCAAGGCTTTTAGCCTCATTTTCAAATAATAATTGTCGAGCCTCAGTTAATTCCTCATCAAAATTTCTTTCTTCCAGTCGCTTTAATGCGCCTCTCAGGTCGGCTGCATCATTGTGAGCCAATTTATATTTTTTATCAAATATTTCCAAATCGAGAAACTTTGCAAGAATCTCCTTGCGTCTTGTTGAGCCCTCACTAATGAATGCTAAAGAGCCCAACTGTGAAGACATCGCGGTTAGAAGAAAATCATCCAAGCCTCCGAAAACCCTACGAATAGCCTTATCGGTATCTGCCCTGGTCAACCCATTTAAACTGACCTCTTCTTGTAAAACGTGATCTTTGCTTATAAAGTTGGTATTCGTTTTTGCCTCTGTTGTTTCTTCTCCCTTAAGCCTTTTAACATATTTCTCTGAGTCTCTTTCAACAATATATTCTTTATTGCCGATCTCGATCGTAACCTTGCCACTACCAAATTCTTTTGTCTGATTGATGATGTTTAAGTTTTTTCTGACGTTCTTCGAAGTTGAATTAAACAAGGTGTATAAAAAACTGTCTATGATGCTTGATTTTCCAGAAAAGTTCTTACCAAATATCCCCACGATACCACTTAAATTTGTAAAATCAATTCGGTTACCCTCTCCATAGTTGAAAAGATTATCCCACTCCAAAGAGGTCAGCTTCCAATTGACATTGCGAGCTACTTCTTCATTTTCTTCAGCCTTGGAATTATATTTTTCGTTCATTGCAAACACTCGTTGCAGTGTCTCATCCTCTACATGATAATCCTTCAGGTATTCGGCGATAAGTTCCTCTTGCACCGCGATATCACGCAAGTCTTCCTGTTGCAAACCGTCTGTCAGATCTTCAACGGAACCTCGCTCGCCAGCGGCACGATTTAAGAAAGTAATCGACTCTGGTTTAAACCTTGTCTTGACAACATCAACAGCGCGTCGCATTTTATCAAGAGGGAGATTATTGTTGGACACCAATCTAATACGGGCACCTTCCGGTACTTCCGTCCCCTTGGGTACTCGACCCTTTGGAGTCATTTCAATTGTGACAAATGGTTTAGGGTTCTCCAAAACAATATGTTTGCAGGTAAAATCATCACGATCTTTGATGTCCCAAACCAAAAACCCCTTGTCATTGGTTTCCCCGTGGTTTTGTTGGACTGTTGAACCCGGATAGCGTATACGCCCTTCTTTATCTAACGCCTGATCTGTCTTATGTATGTCTCCCAAGAAAGCATAGTCGTGATTATCGAAAATACTGATGTCGTTCTCACCATAATCCATTGTCCAGCCCGTATCTGTCTGACAACCACTTACTGATCCATGATATAAGGCGATATTGACTCGATCTTCGCCGGGAGTGGGCTTTACCCAGTTGTCTGTGTCAAAAACAGACAAAACATTGAGAGTAAACCCGTCTTTTAGCTCAGTTTCGCCTGAATTCTTCAATAAATGAAGGTTTTTGTGGTCCAAAGCCTCTGCAATTGGCGAAAGGGCGTCCTGACGACTGGAATTCTTCAGATTTCCGTCGTGATTACCCAAAATTACATAGGTTGGGGCAATATCAGCCAGATTTCCGAGGAATTTGGCGCACATTTCAACAAATTCGGGTGAAATCTGTGTTTTAGTGTGTGCAATGTCCCCACAGTGGATGATATAGTCCACCTTTTCGGCGCGGAGGTGCTCGTAGAGCTTCTCAAACACCGCTTTATACTCATAATGGTACTTTAAGTTTCTGATATGTGTATCAGCTATGTGTGCAAATTTCATATTTTAACCGTATGTCCTAACAAATAAGAAAAATAGTCCCCAAAGGACGTTGAAAGTGTTTTTCCACCCTCTTTTCTTCGTTGAAACTCCTCTTTCGACATCTCACCGACATCTGAATATGGCTTAACCTCTACTTTAACAAGTTCTACGCCGTATGTCAACATTTTTTTAATTATTTTTGCTGATTTTTTTTCTATATCTGGATCCAAAGCGAGGTACACCTTTGGTTTTTTCTCAATTATCTTTTGAAACAAAACAGAATTTTCTCTAATCTGAGAACCTAATAAGGGGATCGAATTATCACCAGCTATCAGAGCGTCAAAGACTCCTTCAACTAGCACTATGTCAGATTCCCAATCTATCATTAAATCGTTAAATATAATATCCCTAGAAGCAGATGGATTCATATATTTTTTCCAACTACCATTATAACTCCTTGCAACAAAATAGTTAAGCTCTCCGTCAGAAGAAAATGATGGCACCACAACGCGACCCTCATAGTCTCCACTTGGGCAGTAACCGATCTTCCATTTAACAATATCTTTTTTGGTGACGCCCCTTGTTTGCAAATATTTTTTTGCCGGTGATGATACCAACGAAGCGCGACCTGTTAAAGTCTGGAAGTCTTGGGGTAGTTCAACTCTTTCCCGAGATGACTGAACTTTTTCATCTTTAAAAATATTTTCAAAAGAAGATATGTCAATGCTCTCGCCATCAATTAGTGACCAGTCATCAATGCAACGCTGATTACCATGTTCCTTTATGAGCTTTCTGAGATTATGCCCTGCGTACTCACATATCCAACACTTAAATTTATTAAGAGCGATATTTACTGAGAGTTTCTTCTTGTGGTGTTTACATTTGGGGCAGTGATAAAGATGTTCGTCTCCCGACCTATAAGAAGCTCCCAGTACGCGAGTTAAAATTTTATATTTTTCTCTGTGCAAATTTTGTATCCGGCTCTTGCAATAACTAAACTATCTGCTCTATCATAGGAACCCGGCTTAGGGTTACCATATTTTGTATAGTCTACTACAAAACCTTCTTCGGTGTCAAGAACTTTTTTTAATACCACCTCTTTTGCTTTCTGTCCGCGTGGTACTTTAATACCATACAGTTTGCGAGCGGTCGAAGCATTAATAAACTCAGGCTCAACGTCGAAAAGCTCGTAACACAACCAGCTAAGAGTGCCGTTAAATCGAGCTAGCGTCGAGAGCGTTTGTGCCGACGAGAAACCTGTCCGGAACGACTGGAGGCTCTGTTCAATAAAGATCCTTTCAATTTCCTTATCCTCTCTAACTCTTTGTAAATTTGCCTTCGCTTTCTCCACTTTTTGAAAAAAGTTACGATCTTTCCGAAAATCCCAAACATCGCATATCTCCACCACGCCATTACTATTTAGCACGGTGACTCCTGTAATGCTTGTAGAAATATCTAATCCGAGAATCATTTTAAAAATCTAACTTAAGTTTAAAAGTATAAGCATCTTGTTCTGTTTTCTTTATGGGCTTCGCCAATTTCGCAATTGCAATAAGGTTTTTCTGTTCATCGTAAATGCCGATTTTTGAAATATAAGTTTGCTTTTTAAAAGAAGCAGAATTTGTAGAATAGCTTGGTATATTACTTGATGTTAACACATCCCAACTAGAACTTACAGTGTTTTTTATTTTAAAATCAGTATATTCTTTAAACATATTTGACCCCGAAGCGGGAAGAACATTATCCTGATCAAAATCTTTATAAGTCGGATTGTTCGAGTGGTTATACATGCCCTTGGGAGCATTTGCCATCATTGTTAAAGTTGGAATATAATTCACACCTTTGAAAGTCAGCCCCCAGGAGGAGTTTGGCAAACTTAAATTTGAGTCTGCCTGGTCCTTTCCAATAGAAGCGCCGAAGCCTAACCACTGTGGCATACCATTGGCTGAAGCTGTATAATACCCTGTATGTACCGGATCCAGCGACCAGCTTCCAGTTAGTACGACAAATCCCTCATTATACAATACAACACCCGCTACTGAGCCTGAACCGAACCCATCGCCCAATTCATTAGCAGTACCGTTAACCTGTACTAACTCTCCATTCTTGTGGATGTCTTGAAGTTCGCCAGCCAACGTGCCAGTGATATAGAATTTTAAACTGACGCTGCCTTTTTTTATGCTCGACCCATAGAAAATGGACGGTATACTGATCAGGCGAACATCATCTGTTCCTTTATTGCCCAAGCTACCAGAGTAAGCATAATGACTGCTTAGAAACTTGTAGTGATCCAGTGTATTTTTTAAAGCTAAAAGATGCGGACGATTTACTGTTCCCCCTGAAACATCAGGCGATATTTCACTGCGATAAAGATAAAAAGCTAACGACGCCGAAAGAGGGTAGCTACCTTCTATCTCTTCACCATAAAGAAAGCCCGAATTAAAATTAGAAGTGCTAACGGTTTTAAAAGCTGTAATGCCGCTCTCTTTTGTAATGAACGGATGAATCAACTGGTTGGCTGCGTCCTCATCTCTATCAACGTTCATTTCATATAAAGATAAATGCCCCGATGGGACGTGCGTGACCTGTTCGTTGTTGTGACCAACATCCACTCCATTGTTATTATAATATACCTTTGTATCGTATATGAAAAACTCGACCTTCGGGTGAGTTTCTACACGATTATAAAAGATATCGTTTGGTTCAAATGGATATAAGGGCATAACATTATTAACTAGTCTTTATAAAGATTTAGTAATCCAAACGCACTCGCAAAGTCATTTCAGTCGACGGATCTTTCTTCAAAGGCTCGCTTAACTTTGCCACTGCCAGTAATTCATTATCCGCCGAGTACAGACCAACGGTCGTGATATAGGTCACTGGATTGTCCACTGTACTATTCTTTACTCGGATCTTGCTATTACCCAGATAAGTCGGGTTCGAACTGTAATTAAAATCATTGTGATTAACACGACAGAAATAGATCGAAGAATTTAATTCTGTTGTATTATTAAACTGAATATTATAAATTCGGTGACGTATAGAATTAGCTAACGTGTCAATTGTGGACCCGGTGATAAAATTAAAGCCGCTTTGACCAGCCGAGGGGTCATCTGTAAGAGACACCGTGCCGCCTTTGCCACCAGCGAGATATTTATAAGCGTCCTCATCTCCTGATGTGTAAGCATCATCATTATCCTCACCATCCTTGACTCCGATACTATTACCGGCAACACCCTCATAATCTGCTGTAAGAGTGATCTCTGTCGAAGAAGCTCCCTCAGTCGCCGTGACGCCTCGTACTCCTCCTTGACCATTTCCAGATGAAGCATAATCAATATCAGCATGCGCCACACCATTAATGGCTTGCATAATTCGCTCTTGCACAGTATCCGCATTGCTACTATCAACCGCAATTGCAATTGTATTGGCAGCTTCAGCAGGATCTCCACCTGCTGCTACGGAAGCGTCGAGAAGGATTGTAGTTTCTCCCTCGCCTCCTGCCCAAGTCGGGACGTTGATTACAATAGTGTCATCCGTCGAGTCATCTTCATATACATCGGTGTCGATGGCATTGGCAAGAGTGGCTTTTTCACCGTGAGATAAAATTCCACCAAAACCCTCTTCTTCGGTATTAAAGACCGAGCCAGATACAACCGCGATGCCCGCTTGATAGAACAACAATCCACAGGGAACATAAGTATTTGCATTTCCAATGGTTTCTCCCCAAACCGATCCCGATGAGAGAGTTGAGTCTCCGTCTGCTGTGGATTGTGCATACAGAACACCATACTCTCCAGCAGGGGAGTTGACAAAAAAGCCATCAGAACCACTAAGGTCAGCAAGTTTGATTCGCGTGATAAATGCATCATTAACTGCATCGCTGTTAGCAGGATTAACACCAAGTTCTAATTCAAAAGAGCCTTTTTTAATTTCATCCTTCGTGAGAAGTCGCGAGAAATTTAAAAAGAAAACTTCCTGAAGCTTTGCTCCACCAGCAGCAATATTACCATCTTCATCAAATTCGCGAATAACTCCATTTTCGTCATGACCCATAAGAAGCTGAGCCATCTGGTTGTAGATATTTGCTTTCTTACTTTTTTGAACTGTCGTTGAAGAGTACATACTTCCACTTGGAGACAGTCCAATTGCAATATCAAAGATATGATTTGCAGAAGAACTGAGGTATGGATAATCGTATACTGACTGAAACATGCCGTGAGAATAACTCTTAATATGCGACTCAGATCCGGTTACGACCGTAGTGCCGCCATATGTACCAGACACGAGGGAACCTGTAATCGGAATTGCCTCATGAAGCATCGTGCGAGATGATGCGATGTCGTTGTTCAAAAATGTTTTAAATGTGGTTGCCATAGATTTTTCCTTTTATTACTTAAGCCTTCTTCTTAACAAACCGAACTGGAATGTCAAGACTATATCCCGTAGTTGCACCCGTCACCCGCACAATGCTATCAATGTAATATATATCTACGCCAAGCGACGGCTTTGCGGTGGCTGATGCTGCGCTGTTCCCCAGCTTTTCAAACAAATAAGTACTACTATTTAATTCAATTGAAGACGCAATCTTAAACTTCAATATAGTACCACGTGGACCGGTAATAACCTCGTTTGCCGCGTCGGCATCCTCATTCGTATTGTTTGTAATTTCGTCATCGGTATTAAACGAAAAATAATATGTTGCCACATCATCATCATCAATAAACGAAACAGCAGCGGGTGTACCTGCTTCACTTAGGATACTTCCAAAACGGTTATCGATTTGGACAATATATTGTGTTTCAACTAAGTCTGCATCCATTTTTATACTCGGGGAAAGTTCTTCTGTGTCCAACCCTTGATCAACTTGAATACACCACGGTGAGTCTTTGGGGTTTTCACCGTATAGACTTCCTTCTTTTTGCGCACCCGGCATTACGTGTTCAGTATCTCCGTCAACCGCCACGCAGTGCAAATTCGCATCAGTTCTGACGCCATTCTTTTTAGTGTTTAGTTTAAGCACAGGCAAGTACAACAAATTCGTTCGCGCTATCGACATAAGTCGATGTTTGACTGAAGAAGTGTTATTTGTAAAAGCTTCGAGGCAGGGTGTTTGCAAAATTTCTAAATCATAATATGCGCTCCCGCTAGAATGTGACTTATTATAAAGTTCATAATTTATTTCATCATCTGCAAGAGCGAATTTAGCAATTTTAAAACTTCCATCTCCTTTCGCTAGTCTAAATCTTCCAGTATCGGTTAAAACAGCGTCAAGTATAATATCGCCAGAGTTGTCAAGAAATGCCATTTTTTTTCTCCTGTTAATAGTATATAGGCTTACGGAATAAATAGTTCTCTAGTGGCAAAAACGCTTTATTCATTATCTGGATTGCCTTTTTTGAGCTTCACCCTACATTTTAAATTAAGATCTATTTTCTTACCTGTCTTTCTAGAAACAAATCTAATTTTATATTTCTTATTCCATGGTGAAATTTCATTCCCCAGCGTAGGAGTCTCCACGTCAAAAGCCGATGTCATATCCCCTAAAGACTCAAAATCAAGAAATTGTTGATCTAAGGCTGGCTTAATCTCTATCAAGCGACGGCAAGGCTTTGAAGGTATACGCGGTTCACGATGAGGAAGCTCCACAACTCTTTTTTTGAAAAAATGGGCTCCATGGTCCTCGACCATCTCAACCTCATATATAACCGTTGGATTTGAAACATGAAAATGGGTATCAACCATTCTAAACATATAATAATATTTTTGATTTGGAATAACGAAGTCTTTCATGGATACCGAAGAAGCGTTTATAGTAGAACCATATTCATGACTATTAGCTAATACTGCAATACGATTACCTTGAAAGTCCTCCCATAATCTGGGTTTGCGACCCATCCTATAAACTTCATAAAATCCGTTGGCACCGGTAGAATCGTCCGAGTTGAAGCGAATTTTCTGCGGTGATGGTCTTTTTTGTGCCTTTCTAATTTGATCAAACACTTCCCTATCTCTTGGTGCTATCATAATAGGAGTATCCAAGTAATCATCCACTGAAGGGCTCAAATTAATAAGAAGCTGTGACGAGCTTTCCTTATACGGAACTATTTCAACCTGGGGCGGTGGCGGTGGGCTGTCCATTATCATACAATGATGGCGATGCACCTCCTGCTCCACCAATAATACCTTTGGCTGCAAGATTACAGTTGCAATCGCAGGCGCTTCTGGGTCATACCCAGATGCTGTTTCGCTACCGTTCACGTGAACATCTTGATAGCGATAGACAGATTCTAAGACCATCTGATATGCATATATAGAATAGCGGTATTCTTCGCCATACTTCAATTGTGTATCGACATATGTTATGATATCTTGTTCACTAATGTTTGCCATCCATATATTTTGAATTGGCTCTCCGGTGACTACGCCTTCCTCAGTGGGGGTTTTCTCTATTCTGTACAGCACCGTCTCAGAATAGTTTAGCTTGCCTTTCATTAGATCATCATATGTTCGTATATACTCTTTAAAAAGGCTTTTCAATTTTTGTACAGAAATAAGACTCATCATATTACTATAAAATTTATTCTCTGATGGCACTGCCTCTTGTTTTTCTATAGTACCTGTGGCATCCATAACAATTAAATTTGACGTCGCATCTAAGTGTTGATCTAAGGTTTCATTTATTTCGGGTTTTCCCGTATCAAAATTAAGCAAAGATATAGCTTCCAAAATTTTTGTAACATCCCAAGTCGGCTGATCTCTTAGGCTTTCTTTCGAAGTTTTTTTGGACAAAGTTTGTCCTAGAGGTCCTTCCCCTACAGACAAAAGCTCAGTAACTTCTCGAAATCTTTTTGTATCAGCACCACCCTTGATGAAAGTCTTTACAACCTCCAAAACAAATCTATCAAGTAAATTAGTTTCTCTCAAGATATCAGTGAATTTAGACATTTTTTCAGTCGAAATGTTAATAGTTGTATGAATCGGATACAATTCCTTTTTATCAGCCATATCCTTTAATTTCGTTATTTCCTTCGAAGGGATAATTATATTTTTATATTTATCTGAAACTGACTTAAGATCCTCATCTTCTTGGACATTGCCGACTTCGACCTCTGCTTCTCTTATTTTCTGTGCATATGTGGTGAAATAATTAGTATTATTTTTTACGACTTTTGTTGCCTTTGCCCAGTCCATAACCACCTTAAGTCGCCCAAGCAAAGAAACATGGTTAACCATGGCACTATGTATCTTCATAATATCTTTTGATTCTGTGTTTGATACTGTCTGTAGGCTGTACAGGTTCGGCAAAAGCCTTTCTGGTATATTTTCGGATGATATTGCCGATTCATATGATTTAATATTAAAATTATACTCCGGAATTATCTCAACATACGACTGCATTGGTAATATGGATTTTTCAGCTTCTTCTTTGCTATAAGGGATAGACATCTGAAAAGCCAAGTATTCATAATTAATGTTCTCGTTCAACACTCCAAATGTGCCCGGTGCTACAGTAGCCTCATCTCCAACAAGTAATTGTTTCCATTTTGTTGGTGAGTATGTCTTTTGTTCATATGTTTCTCCTTCAACGGCTTCATTGATAACGTGAGTATCATATATCTGACTCTTATCTGGATAAAGTGTAATCTGCTGGTGGACTTCAAAATAGAGGGTGCTGTGTTCTGGCAATCCAGCGTGATCAGGCGTTTCATTGCACACTGGGTCCGACCAGTGCATTTTAAATGGCACTCCCAATTTTTTGTTTGGGAGGTGAGATGGGTTTAAAAATATAGTCGTCGGCTCATCGGTATTCGGATTTAGCGTCCAGTATTTTCTCGCCAATTCTAAGAATATATCATAATCATTTATTGGTCTGCCCGACAGACGCATTCCAGGCTCAAACTCAACACTATGTTTATACCAATTCTTCGAACAAATAACAAATTTTCTATTTGCACTAGTGCCCTGAAGATTTATATCTGTCTGAAATGGTTTATCCATCCAAGCTTTAAAGCCATTCTTATCGAAATGTTCTTTTCCAAAATCTATTTTTGGAACTTTGCTATTCGGATCAAGTGTGATGTCCAAATCTGCGAACTTATTATTTCCAAAGTCTTTACCAATCATAATCTATTTCCATTTATGTTCTTGTATTATAGCCCTGTGTGCAAGAGTCTGTTTAACATTTTTCATACTCACATCCATTGTGTGTAAATATTCTGCTGGTACATTTTTGTTTTGAGTCAGTATATTTTGAATTGCCTTTTTAATGACTTGTTGATTAGAGGCTCGCGGTATTGCTTTTTTCGTTTTCTCTTTAGGCGGAATTGAAATTGTAAAATACCTATTATAAACCGGTAGCTTCATTGAATTAGGTGTCTCAATTCCTAATTCGACATCAGTATATTTTATATGACGACAAAGAATATCTTTACCCGACATTCTTTCAATCACTGTGTCATCTAATGGAATCCACAATGGTTTTTTGAGCATCGGAGTGCCTGATTCATCCAGTTCGTATCCAGAGAGCACTTCCACCTTTCTAATCATTTTATAATTAAAGATAATGCTCGCGTGGTTAATTGGATTATTAAAATAAGCGCCATTATTCGCAAACATATCATTTTTTACGACTTCTGGTTTTAAACTTCCCACAAACAATGATTTAATTTGATTTGGCATATTGATAAATTTTTCTTGTATATGAGGTGGCATGTTCCCATCGGTCGGGGGAATCATAGATGTTCTCGGAACGATATCTTTAACTCGTTTTTCTATTGCGTTAGACTCTTTATTTAGATTATAAAAAGAATGATCATAAAATCGAAATTTTTTATTTAATATCTCTTCATTTTTAACACCTGTTGGTCCTTGTTTCAGCCCATAATCAGAAAGATCAAGAATATCAGATGCTAATTCTTCTAGTAGAATCACAGTATCTTGCTCATCTACCATCGGTCCCTGGTTAGATTCCTTTGACTTTGTTACAGGATTAATAGGATCAACAAAATCGTAGGCATCGCCCAGATTTTTAGTAGCATCGACCCATGGGTCATTCATTCGATCGGATTTTGGTCCTTCAAGAAGGATAGACTTATCTTTTAAAGGGTCAAATACATTAACAGTGTGTACTGTTAAGTTGGTCACTGTTGATAAAATGTCAGCAACATTAATCTTGGTAATTAATAAGTTTGCAGCGCTTTGCTTGCCGACAGCAAGTTCTTTTGCTTTTAACTTCGCATCCATAGTGCCCAGTTGTTCTTTTATATTTAAAAAGGGAGCTATCGGTAAAAATGGACTTTGTTTTGTCTGATTTAACTTTGCTATAGCAGACTTCATCATAGAATTCTTTTCAGAATTAAATGGATCGACTTGAAAGCACCCGCCGTTGTCGCCTAAATCTACATTAGATGGTGTTAAATATGTCCATTTCGTATGTTCCAGATTGTCCCCCGTATTATATGATTTACCATCTTTGGTAATTTCCAACAATTCTCCCAATGTGTTCCAATGTTTTAAAGTTTCAGCATTGCATATGTTTTCATACTTATCCAATTGAATGTTTTTCAAACCCACTGTCGGGTCGTCCGGTTCCAATGTCCCCGCTGATAAATAATCATAACTCTCAGGAGGTAGATTACTATCCCAAGTTTCACCAAACCAGTGTGACACTATAAACGTGCGTTTAGATGGAGTAAGCGGCATTGAAGCCTTGGTAGTGCCATTTCTGTTGCTAGAAATTGCCATCTGTGAGTTTATGTAACTGGATACTTTAGCCACAAGATCGTCGAGAATTTTTTGAAAAAATCCTATTCCCTGCGGCGTTCCTGTCTCCGGTGCAATAGATTTTACAAGCTGTTCCATCGTATTTTGACTAATATCTAAATCGGTACCTCCGGATATTATACTAAGAAACGTAAAGTAAGCCCAAGGTGTCATTTCCCATGGTTTAATATGTACACCGGGCTGAGTTGTATATTTTTTATTTTGTTCATTTATAAATTTATCGGTAAACCGATTTCTGGTTTGGTCAAAGGCACCCACTGTTCTCTTTTCTAGTGTTTTCGAAGCCGATAGCCCATAGCCAGATTTTGTAGTTATAGAGCTTTCATTTTTGTTATTACCGGCGGTAGGTACACTTGCTGCCATCGCGTATTCATCGAACGACGCTTTATACACCTTTAACTCATTAAGCATATCAAATATTTTTTTATGCGTATTGTCTTTAATCTCGATCTCAACCCCATATTGGTAATGTCCATCAGTAACATCGCGCATCGTCAAGTCAACAGCTTCAAAATGGCGAATATGACGCCACTTTTGTTCAGATTCCAAAAGGCTAAAAAAAGTTTCTATTTTGGACTCCTTGACCATGCCCGCTGAACTGGGAGCTTGTTTCAGTTTTCCATCGACATCATAACCAGTGGCTATTACTACCGGAACCTGTTCAGATTCATTAAAAATATTTCGAAGGTTGGTCGGGGTACCTAGGGAATTTAACCCCCTGTGTGTATTGGTCACTCGGCGTCGCTTCAGAGTTAAATTTACAATTTTAACCTCAGATATCAAATCATTTAGACCACCTTCAGCCGTAGCGTTAAAGAGTTTTGCAAATCTTGCGTTGTCTCTTATGATGTTTCCCCAAGACATAGCAAAAGTAAGACTAACGTTTTGGTTGGTGGTGACACTCAGACCACCTCCAGAAAAATAAGTCTTTTTAAAATTCAAAGATGCTTTTTCTGAATGTGGTGTTGTATATTTTCCTATAGAATCTAATAAATTGGCTTGATTCGAAGCAAACGCAAATTTAGTATCTTTCAGTCGTTCTAATACTCGAAAGTCTTGTATTTTACTGTGCGGATATACATCCCTAATCAACGGCTCTGTTTGTTCTCTAGATTCTGGTGTTGACCCCACCGGCCACCAATCTCCGCCTAAGTGTTCAACTGGTCCTGTATATAATGTGCCATCGACCGTTCTATATATATATGATTGACTTACCACACGACTGCCATCAATGACAAGTTCGCCCACAGTATTGCCTGTCATCATATCAATAAAAAACGGATCATCAAAATGAATACCAAATTTTTCTTGTATGGCAGCAAGGTCAAACATGGTCACGGCAAAATATGCTAAATGTTTTGGCGTGCCCTTTATTTTAAATTCAAGATTAAAAGGTACGTCAAATGATTTGGTATTCTCCGCACCGTACTGTTTATCCATAAGATCAAGAATCTCATTTTGCTTAACGATCTGGGCGAATGAGAGAACCTTCGCTGTTATATGTTTCTCCATCCAACTCCATATTTCGTCAGGATTTCCCTCCAATTTAGTTTTATAGTCTTTAAATTCAGGATCGCCAGCAGCATCCATCGCCATAGATACTATTTTTCCCTTAAGCCCTCCGGGCTGTTCCCAGTTATTATTAAGCCCAGTTTCAAAATTTGCTAACTGAATAGCATTGTTTGAAGCAGACAACATTTTAGTGGTAAATGGGTCAATTGACTGTACAACCACCACTGTTAAGAACTGATGGATGTCTTGATTAGTGAACCACGTGGCAATAGAGCCGTTGTCCAACTGATCTTTAATACTCATGTTTAGAGTTACACGAAGATTCTTTTCTTGATCAGCAATTGCTTGATACCCTTCGATGAACTCTAAAGAAGAACCGTGTGCGGAAATTCTATCACTGCCTCGGCGCTTCTCAAGCGTTGGAGAATTCTCCAGTGTTATTTTATTAATATTTATGTCAGGAACTAGCGCTCCCAATATTTGTTGTTGTCCAACTGATGGCATTAGTCACAATCCTCCGGATCCACGTCAATAGAATCTCTGTATGCTCCCATACCTGCATCAACCATTGTTATACCCTCGCTGCGAGTACAGTCTACTTCTCTAAGTAGATTCTTCCTTCTTGATTTTTCACTAGGCAAGTGTGCGCAGACTACAGAAGAATCTATTTCATTGTCAACGTTGATCTCAAGAAAATATTCAACATAATTGGAGTCTGGATCTGATAACAATTCATCAAGATCAAAGTGCTCATCAGATAAATATGAAACACCCAAATCAGAACGTTTACCTCTTGCAAAATAAAGTGGCACTAGTTCTTCCAATATCTGTACCCCATTGTCCCCAGGATAAGAAGAACCGGTAACTTGTTGTACCTCGTATACCTCAATGTCAAAATTATCTGCGAGATAATCTGTATTCTCCTCATTTAGTTCTATAATCAGCGAATCTTTATAGACTTTTAATTTAGAACCGTCGACAAAATCTTCAACCAAACCGCCCCAAACACCTACAGTGTCGGCGTCCGAGCTTAATGATCCTTCAATGCCCGTTGCCAGCGCTTTTGCCTCTGATTCACCTAGGGGAACAATTTGTTCACTGGTAAATGGTTTGACGGTGTAGGTTATCTCCGCATTAATTTGCGGTATTTTTATATGTGGAGCCGCTTCAGAACCACTATAATAAGATGTAGAATCGGATATCTCTCCCTTTAAGAGATAAAAATCCCAAGCCGGTAAAGTATTACTGCCTAGTGCAGTGGTGCCAAGTGGCATCGGAAGTGCAAAATGTTTGTCTTTTGCTGGTTGTATCTGTTTAGCTCCAACTTCAGCAAGTCCATGTTTTACCATTTCTACAGATTTTTTAATACTTGTCTCAACCCCAGAGAGCGCGGGAGTAACCTTGATTCTAGGAGTCTCATTAATTAAACGATCTTTGATCTCGTTCTGTTGTTCTCCATAAGAAGACGATGCCCACTGAGAGTCATATAAGATATCATCATCGAAAAATGCATAATATTTCGGAACAAATTCTCCCTTCGATAATGCGTGTTTTCCATAAGATGTAACTTGAAGATCGATTATATCCTCTTTTGGATTAAAAAATTTAGCCATTAATCAAGCCCTCCGAATTTCCCAAAACCCGAACCTTTGCCCTTTTTCCCAGTCCCTGGTGTGCCTTTAGATTTTTGCGGGGTGGCTTCAGCGGCATTCTTTAATAATCCACGTCCCACCAATGGTCCGCCAGCAAACCCTCCAGCCCAACTTGAGTCATTTATAAGTGCCGCCTTCTCAACAAGCAGACCGGGAGAAACGGCTTTGACTCCTCCATAGAGCGTGTTTATAACGCCTGCACCAAGAATATTCTTCTGTGGTGCTCCTCCCAAAGCCTGCTGTTGCCCACCGGCTAGCGTACCAAGGTTTGTAAGATTTTGCTCCGTTTGTAAATTATTTTCAAGCCCAAGATCTGGTATATCCGACCCAGGCTTATACTCGGCTTTGTCGGGTGATGGAACCCTAATAGGCACTGCTGGCTCTCCTATGCGAAGCGCAGCATCTATTTTCACAAGTTCCACTAATGAAAAATAATCATAAGGCCAGTTATAACTATATGGTTGTTCAACTACTTTATTCGGCGGATTATCTAAATCATCAGCAGTCAGACTATTATAGTTCGAACCTGCTCTTTGCTTAACCTTAAACACCATCCAGCGTGTATCGTTTGGAATGGGGTTGCCTTGGAAAAATTCATTTTCTCCTGTCATATGAGATATTGTGTCCGAAGCTTTTTCTGCTGTAACCGCAATATCCGGCATTACATTTTGCCAAATATTTCTTAAATCTTGGCGAGATAATTTATGTGTAAATTCAAATATATACATTACAAACGGCTCTATGGTTTCATCCTGAAGAAAATCAAAATGCGGAGGGATATTATATCTTGATATCCTTTTAGCCAAATGTTTAATAGACGAACCCTCGCCCAGTGGATCTAGACGATCGCGTCGTTTTAAATAAGCTTCTTGAAAGATCGATCTAGATTGGGCTGGGCTATTCCCGAGACCAAAGAATTTTCGTTCTCCACCTACATCAATAAATGGTATTGCTACGACCGCTTCAGCGATTATTTTCGAAGAAGCCAGTTGTCCTAATTTTCGCTCTTCTGGTTTAAAACCTAATACTTTAAGAAGAGAGCCGGTATTTTGCAGTTCCGGGTTAATGGCTGCATTTGTTATCTCTGGGAATGAATCTCTCAGTCCTAAGAATATCCCTGTACTATTTTCGGTGACTGTTCCATAGCCATTATATAATCCTCGAACTCTATGTTGTAAGGACCCAGAAGCAGTATCTGGTTCTGACGGACTTGCAGGAACTGTTGGAATTGTCCCATCAGAATCTGGTGCGCCGCCTTGGGCTCCGTAAAAGTTCAGAGATGGGCATTCAAACTTAGTATTAATTACCCAAGATTCCAAACCTGCTTGGGGGTTTTCAGTCGCTGAGATGGGATCACCTCTAACTGGATCAAATTCATACGCCAAGTTCATCCGTTTTCCAAATAAACTCACAGAAGACGAAACGTGCATCCTGTTTCTCGTGGCAGGTACATTGGTTGCGGCACTGGCTGCAACGGTTGCCAAGACATTGGATATGGTCTTTTCATTGGGCGAAGCACCAATACTCTGCTCATGGTAATATTGTGTCTCAGCCCTCGCTCCTTGCAAGATCTCTTCCAAGCTAAACTGAGCTTGGTGTCCCTCGTCGAGATATGCGTGTAAATGTGGCGTAAACTGAATTCTTGCCACCGAACGACCATAAAAATACGGAGGTGTAAAGGGTGCAAAGGCTGGATCGGCGGCGGTTACACCAAGACCCGGATCTAGTGGAGGACCATAGCCCCAGCCGCGAGTGGTGATTGCAACGTCATCATTTGTTTTTGTATCATAAGCAAAGTTTTCATATGCAACGTAATCATTAGTTTTATGTATGTATACGTCCATATAGTATGTTGAACCTGAACGCATCATACCGAATTGTGCCTCTTGTGCACTCTCAAATGTCGTAAATACTTTATTTTCTAAGAAGAAGTTTGGTATCTCGGCAAAGAAGTTGTGAGCCGCAAGAGAATAGTTGTCCTTATACTGCCCGGTCCATTGACAATAAAACGAAGCCGAACCATAATAGGGGGCTGTAAGATATAATTTCCCTTGGTTTTCAGCCGTTTCGTCGTAAGCCGGGTCCGTTGGGGTTATACTAGATGACTGTGGTATATAATTGTGTGGTTCGATGATCGCCTCAAATGGCATTCTATAGTTTGGATCTGAAACAATCGAACGTCGAGAACCAGAATCATAGATTCTCAATGTACTTTGAGATGCATAATTTCCGTGCATGTCTTCAATGACTGCGGCGGATCCGGTCCATACTGGATAGTCCACAGCGACACAAGACTTTAAGGTGTTGTACATAATGCCGGGTGCAAAAAATGGCTGAAGTAAAGATTGCATTTGCTCCGCAGAGTATTTGGAGCGGTCGACAGTTCCTCCGAAATGAGCTTTTTCGGATCCTATAATATATGGTCCGTATGATGAGGAAAATAAAGATGCTAATTGTAAACTTCTTTGTACTGGATAAAAACCATTATATGGTAAAAGTTTTTTAACCGCATTGCAGGTAAAACTTAAAGTGGTTACAGGAGCCAAATCTTTATGATCTCCCTGAATTTTACCAAAATGTTTCAAGAAATCTGAGTGGCAATACTCTTTCCAAAATGGTTCTATGTAATCTTTATCGTACTGGTCTGCGCTAGCACTATTCGTAGCCCCAACAAGAGACAGGAATTTAAAATTTGGTTCTGTGAAAAATCCATTATCAAGATAATGATCCATATGTTCAGAAATCCTAAATTCCGGAATGATTGTATAATCCTTCCCCATCTGTCGAATATCCTCAGAAAATTCTTCATACGAATCGTACCATGGTTCTCTTCCGGCAAATTGATCTGTATGCCATTGCATAATGTGATTTGGCTCATTTGAACGGCGGTTTATATTTGAACCCTGAAGAGCATAATCGTGTGTTGTGCCAGCTAAACAAAAGTGGTTGAAACAGACGGAAGCTGTGCCATGGGTTTCAAACAGTCGAGTACCGCCAAAACTATACAAACCAGAAGTATCTTTTGTTAAAAAATGATTTCCAGTCTGAAGACCGTTTAGATCGGAGGTTGATAAGCTTCCATATATGGTCCCAATTGGATCCATATATAATTCACCAACATGTGAACCGCCCCACTGATCTCCGGTCGGACGTCCAATATGTTGCACCGCATGGGTTGTTGGAATTGCACCAGGGGCGTGGCTCACATCCCCAGTGTCCAACGGCCATAGACTAAGAGAACCAGATGGTAAAAACCAAGAACCAGATAAAGGATTACTCGCGTGAGAAGCATTCGCGGCGAAGTTAGAGCTATTAAAAATTCTAAACCCCATTGAATTGACCGCACCTTCTTCGCGGGCTCTATTTTCTGGTGTGGATCTCCAAAAGGTTCGACCCCAAGCGCGGGATGTTGTGGAAATCTCTGTCACTGTTTCACTAAAGGCGTTGCGCGCGCGAGAGCCTGATAAATAAGTATTAACTTCTTTTGGATAAATTGTTTCTTTATAGAGAAGTGATTTAAAAAACTCAATTGGCTTGATAGCCTGGGCGCTCCCAATCGTGTACTTATAAAGTAATGTATCATACATTTGCTCATCTGTTTTTTCAACATTTAATTTTTTTTCTATTTCGACATTTGCAAACGTTCCCAAGTTGTTCGCATATGTGTGTATGAGCGTAAGAGGTTGAAATTGTTTACTTCCACCCTTCGATTTAGCCGTATCAATACGATGAACCATCGGGTAGTATTTTGACGTCACCGGGGGTTCGGTATAGTTTGTAAATCTAGATGCACGAAGCTCTGTACTTGAAGTTATTTGTGGTACCAGACCGCCTATAAGGTGTACTTCAAAAGTTACCGTTTTTGGCTTATCGCCAATAGAAAGAATATTATTCTTCTTGTGGCTTCTCACAATTGGGTGATCGCCGGTTCGAATTTGTTTCCAACTAGGATAACCATAAGCTCCGTTACGGTGGATAAGAATCCCGTTTAGCATTGAAACAACGCCGGGAAAATAGGCGCTATTATCGGTCTCTTCTCCGTGTTCAGAGGTGGCTCCTTCTCCAGTAATAAACACTTGGTTTGGATAATTTGTTTGAAGCACCATATGAGTCGACTGTATATTACTGAATGTGAATGAGGGATATCCAACCGTGTTAGTGCTCGACGAAACTGGCTCATAAATATTTGCGTTCATCCCTACAAAATCTGTAGGAAGCCACCCTTGAGCGTTACTATATAGCAAGTCCTGATCAACGCCCCAGAACCGGTGTCCTTTTCCAGTACCTCCGCCGAGCCATATATAAGAACCAAATTCACTTGAAGTAATAAACGACGAAGTGCCAAGTGAAGTGCAATAATCAGTTCGATTTGTTGAACCTGTAATCCAAGCATAAGCAAAATCTGATGCGGGGATTGCATGTTGAACAAACCAGTTGTCATATGAAGATGTACAATGAACAATAGCTCGATCGAAACCGTGTAAAGAAGAAGAGAATGTCGAGTCGCCAACTAGCTCTGTGCGAAGTCTCGCATTACGATTCACTTTGTGATAAGACGCTGATAATGCGGTAGTCTCGTAAGTGGAAGATAAGGCACTTCCAGAGAAAGAGCCATAATTGCCCATTGCGGCTTTTGACAAAGCATTCAGAGGTGTTCTTACGGAAAGGTTTCTATAATTGATAGAATTATTTGGCGAATACATTGTTGTAATCTGAGTTAGTCCAAATCCACCATATGCATCACCTGCCGTGTCCGGACCACCCGGTGCAGAAAATCTTTCAATTATTTTGTGTTTTGACAAAGATGCAGTCACTTCCTCTTCAGTGAAAGGGGCGGACAAGTTTTCTTCGCCCATTAAATGTTTAGCAAAGTATTTTAACTTTGGTCTATCCGGAATGTCACTGATACCAAAATCGCTCGCTTCCGCAGACATAAGAACAGAAAGTCCTTGGGATCCCGTTGCTGCTTGTAATTTTACGAACCAAGGACTCGTATTTGTATCCTGAGTATTGACTAGTTGCAGTATATTTGAGTAATTTCCAAGGTCATTCGATGACGTCACAGTTTGGATATTTCTAATATTAACCGGTCTTTTTGCCACTTCATCACGGTAATACCATCCACGAGGTATCAAGCCCGGCTGGAAAGAAGTGCCGCTATCGTCACGGAGTGGTGTAAACACGAATTCTCCATATTTATAGATTCGGAATCCTTCAGTCCGATTAGTTGCACCATCTTCTCCGGTACTCAATGGAGCGTGGCGATATTGACGCCCTCCGACATTTTTTTCTGTAAACGGACTTTGCATTGGAGTCTCTTGCGATGGTCCGTATGTATCAACGTGCAATCCAGCATAAGCAGTGTCAGTCGAATTATTGAAAAAGGTTAGCGGCGCGCGGGCGGTGGTTATGTCAGATGATTGTGAAAGGTATACAAATGGTGCAACTATTCTCGCTTTAATGGGTTCTATATCAGTTATGGGCTGTTTTCCTGCTGCACCTTCCCAGGCAGCGTGCCTTCTTACCTTACGCAGTGGAACTGGTATTTTGGCATCGTCACAATTTGGCTCTGGACCATCAAACCCTGCGAGAGTGGAATCAAAATCCATAAGTACATAAGTTGGTCCTCCTCGTCGAGCTTGAGCCCAAAAGACATCAATACCTTTATTATTTTTTGCAGGGTTGTGACCTGAACGGATTTCTTTAGATTTTTCTAAGTCTAATTTATAAGGTTTTGCAAACCGCCTTATAGCGTATGTGCTGCCCTTATATTCTTGCCTATTAGTAGAATTACTTCCACTCTGGGCATGAACTATCTCAGCAGAATTTGGTATGCCGCTATTTGGATAATTAATAGGATCTGTATATTCTCCAGTTGCAAGAATTTTATTTGTTGTTATGTCCGAAGTCAGAATTCTGCGTAAGACATTTCTATCCGTATCAACCTGATTACCAGCAGTAAACGAAGCGCTGGCTTCGGAGCGTTCTTTCCACCAAAGACAGTGATCATCCTCGTTCACATAAGCTGTTGGATTTAGCGGGGCATGCCCGTGTTTCCAATCATAAGTTAACTCTTTAATACCCTTCATATATCCAATGATGGGTTTGTCTTTCATCTCTAGTGTTGGGAATTTATTCCAATATTTGTTTCGTTCCAAAATATGACTCTCGATCACATTTCGAATTCCTTGTGATACATTAGCTGTAGCTGGTACAAGGTCCAAAAGCATCTCTGACAATGTGCCATCGACCCAATTATAAAAATTTAAAAACCTATCAAAATCAAGCTCTCCATCGACCTTTCGAAAGAACATTTCTCTCACCTTTTCTAAAGATTTATAATTCTGTCGATATCTATTAACAGGGTTTCCAACAAGGTTGTTAAATGCGGTGACAGCGCCGAGCATGTCTAACATCTCTTTAGAAATTACTTGCGCCATACTCTTTTCAATCGCAAAGAACATATTCGTTGGAATAGTATCTCTTACAAACGTTTCTCGGTCTGCCGCTAAAATTCTAATATTATCATCACCAGTTAACGTTTCCGGAAGGACTTGATTAGAAGTATAAAGATATTCTGTTTCCACAGGTGTGGTTTCTGGAAGGAACCAGTCGCCGCGAGCAGGATAATGTGTTTTATATAATGACGGCACCTCCCATTTTTCATCGGAGCCGGAAGTCATATCCACAATTTCGAAAGATGAATTCCAGGCGGATCCGCCATAATAATCAACTCCATATATACCCGATGTTGAGCCAGTGATCAATCCAAATTGCCAATTCAAAACCCGAGTTTTAATTCTAGGAATGTAAGTAATATCTACATTTGGGTCGACCCCTTCTAACATATATGCATTTTCATAAGGATAGTCGCGACCTTGATTATTAGGATCAACAGCATGCGCGTTTATTTCCTCATCCGACAATCGATCTTGCCAAACAGAAAAAGAACCCACCTTGACGTCCGTATTGGTCAGTACAGTGCTGCCAGTAAAATTAGTCCTATGCGCGCCGATATAAAAGCGCTTCGCTAAAGCTGCAAAATTATTTTGAGCATCCACAGTCGATACACTTTCTGACACGTGAAACTTTTTATCTACTTGGTCTAATATTGTACTCACACCATAAAAATCTAAATCCCAGTGGTCTGGCGAGGAGCCAGTGATAACTGATCCGCTAACTGTGTCCTGCGATGGAGCTAGGCGAACGGCTAACTGCCAACTGGTATTATCATACACATTTTTAAATGTCGGTGTTGTTAATGTTGGAAAATAACCATTACTAGAAGAGAGAATAAATTTTGCATCTTTGCCACGTAATTCGTCTCTAACTACATAAACCTGAAAAGATGCCGAATCATTTGAATGCCAAGTATAATCCGCAGAGTCTGTGTGGTCCGCCTCGTGACAGCCAAACAACGAGCTAGAATAATAATTGTAATCATAGTAGTTTAAATCTGCTTCACCCTTTTTTAAGGGAAAGATGAAACTAGCCTCCACTGTCATTGGCTTATCATATGCACCGGGAATATAATTTAACGAGTCTGTTATGGTAACACTCGAAGATTGGAATATCGTAGACTGTTGTGCATCAACCGTTGCAAAGTTTATGTAATTCTTTTTTATAGTCTTAGACCGATATCGTGCATCATCATACCTATACGATTCATTGCTGGCATATAGGTTGATTGCTACCAAATCCTCATCAATTCCAAAACAATGCATAAGATTGCGAAAGCTTTTAAATGTACCTTTTGTTTTATAAATATAAATTAAATTATTGTATATATTTTGATAAATTGTATTTTTGATATCATATAGTTTCGTCTCAAAGTCTCTATACTCATCGCGATTAGCCAGTTGTTTCAATTCATCAACGTCTGAAAACAGTTCTGAAGCTATCAGTCCGGAGTGTTCGATTGCTTGCTTGGCTGTTGGCTTTGGTTTATTAAAAAATGTATAATCTCTAGTTTTTCCAGTATTAGTAGCAGAGCCAAGGTCATAATCTAAAAAATTTGGGTCATGAACAGTAAGATTAGTTACAGGATATCGCTTTTCAGTGAGAGATGGCAGCTTGTTAATTTGCATATGAAGTGTGTCAAAATACACACCAAGCATCTGAGTTAATTTCTTGAGAGTTTCCCCATTCTCATCGACATCCTCGGAAATAATCCACTCTGGCATTGTATAATACAATGATGAATTATTATTTACATCCCACTCCTTTGCTTCTTGGGTTAGTCTATCAGAAAGGGCGGCGACATCGGGATGTGACGAATATATAATTGGGTCTTTAAACTCACTTATAGAAGCCGAAGACTCTATCATCGCTGAGCTTGTTTGTCCAGCGACACGAGAGGCTCCTGAAACAAATCCTGTCCAAATACCGTTTGATATGCGACCCGAATAATCTAGAACGGTAGAGTCAATGGTATTGTCTCCGGTGTTTCCCTCGTTAAATTTATAATAAAACCCTAGATCGACTGGTGCAACAGAACCCGAAAATTTATTATTATCAGTGTTTGTACCACCAGCTATTTGTGTAAACCAGAATCGACCAATTTGCTTTGGGGTTCTGGCTGTTTTCCAAAACCTAAACTCGTCAATAGAGCCAGATAATTTAGCATATCCATCTTTTATTTTAGCAGTGGCAAGTGCCGCTGCGCCTGCTTGTGAAATAGCTGGTATGCGCGCAGCGCCGATATTCGCGATCAGAGAGCCGGTCACCTTACCAATAACGACATTAGTTTGATCGACGCTGGTTTTTCTAGTATGATGTTTGCCGTCGAAAAATGTATTAAGTTCAACCCAATCCGAGCCACTTTGAAAAGCAATTGCAATGTGGTGCCACTTGTTATCAAATACTTCGGAAGTTGTTAAGCCAGAATCACACGTAAGGAGTTGAGATCCTGACATCATTCCTATCTTGATAGCTCCGGTGGATGTACCATCATGCAAAATGGAATACCGCCCGTAACTCTCTCCCTCTGCTGTTCCTCTATGTCCGTTCCACACATCAAACAAATATTCAAATCTCGTTGTTGTGGAGGAGGATACATAACCATCTTTTTTAAACCAGAATTCAGTAGTAATTCCCTTCGCAGGATCCAAAACAATATTAGAAACCCGGTCTATTCCTGTAGTATCATCCCATATGTTTGCCGAACCATCCCAAGGTTCTGGAAATTGTTTTGATAAAGTTTTTGAAGCGGCATCTGGATCTGGATGTGGTCCAGCTTTAAGTTGAATGTATTCTGGGCTGTTTGATAAGCCGAAAACATGCTGGGCTGTCAATCCAGCATCGGCAATTAAATCTGCTTGTGTTCCCCAACCTTCCGGAGAAAATACCGCATATCCACATGTTCGTGGATATAAAAATTGAAACATATATATGTCATAGTAATTTGCCGCGTTAATCCATTCGATTTTTTCGGTTAAAGAACCATCATATGGATAATATTGATATATATTTTGTATAGCATCTGTTACATATTGCTCCGCAGAACCATATATAGCAAAGTTACTAGCAGTAGAAAAGTCGGCTGTCGGAAGAAATCTTTCTTTTTCGACAAGATAATTTTCAATATATTCCGATGATTCGATTGGTGAATCAGCATTGGCTATGTCTCTAAGATGTGTTTTTGATAAAACACTATCCGAGTTCCCAAATAAATCCTTTATTCCGCCGCCCATTTTATCCTTCTACTCTAAATTTAAATACCTCTGGCTGTTCGACATATTTTCCATTCAAATAATATGCTAGCGATAGACCGTAGGCATAGTCTTTTTGAAGCATACTCATATCTAAATCAAAATAACTTCCACTCTGATCATATGACATTTTAGTATGTTGTTCACTTCCCGTCCCATATGGTATTACCTCATAGTTATCTGAAATCCTAAAAATCCTATAATACGCCGAGCTTATTACTTCACTATTTAAAGTCTCTGTAGCTTTATTATAAATAGTTGGCGACCAGTTTTGTTTTCTAACAAAGAAGCGAAATCTTGCCGTTTCTTTGGTTGAATACGAAGGTTTTAAATTTACAATAGAAGTGTTATATACACTGTTAGGATTTTCAACAGTGGCTGTAAAAGATTTAACAGCGATAGAACCAGTATAAAATTGCGTAGAGCCTGTCAACCAGACATCATATATAACAGATGCTGTTGTGTCTAGGGCAAATGACGCAGTGTAAATTCCAGTGTCTGCTGTCAACCCTCCAATGATTTCCGTAACACCGCCGCCGGAAAATTGATTTGTAACGGTGAGCACACTGTCTGTGGCAGCAGTGCCTGCAATATCCGACACTGAATTGCCTGCTGATCCCACTGTGTTCATGGTTAAAGTTACAATGGCATCGGCAGAAGTCGCTGAAATATTTAAAGTGCCCGCTGTGTCTGCTGCATTGATTGCTGCTGCAATGTTTGTGGCAAACTGGGTCGCATTACTGTTCGCATTTGCAAATGCTATCTTCGTTGCCGTTGAGGTAGATATACTGTTGTCGATTGTGAAACTTACTGACTGCCCTTCGGCATCATGAACTGTTAAAACTCTTGTGTTCGCCTGCCCTGACGTCTTACTTAGAGCAGTTATCTTTGCCGTCGCCGCAAATCCGGTATCGGTTAGCGCGTCGCGATAAAGTTTAACAGTTAAAGTATTTCTTTCGTGCAAGCCTGGAATATTGGTAAGCTGCCCTCGAAGATAGTTATAGAGATATATTGTATTTGTATTTTCAGCATCCCCCAGAGAACTACTGGCATAGAAATTTGCTCGATCATCTTTTTTAGAAGAATCCCAACGGGCTTCAATTCTTGGTCTTTTAAAGAAAAATTCACTGTTTCTAGCAAAAAATTTCTTAGTGTAGAAGGAGCGCAACCTTGAGCCATCCTCATATGTTCCAGACATCATGACAGCTAGTCCATTGTTTGAAATTTTATCGTCGATCCAATGTTCAACCAAAGGGGTTATATTTATTTCCAGATCCTCTGTAACATCCTCACCAAATGTTTTTTTAAATTGTATCTCATTCGACCACGCCTCAACACTTCCCGTGTGAAAAACGCCCCCCTTGGCAGAAGCTCCTCCGTCCCCCCAGGGACTGGCTGAAGTACGATAATTCCAGTTGCACTGACCAATGTCTCTGTAATTGTCTAGATCCAATCCGGATCCTTCAGACCAGCTTTCTGACACTGCAACAACAGATATATCATAATTTTGTGGGGTTGTTTCTCTGTGTTCGGCATTTGATAATTTCAGCACGAAGTCCACTGAACCTGATATCGGTATGTCTCCTGCGGTTCTATCAGTTATTATATTTGAAATGTCAAATTGGTATAAGGCACGGGATGCCTCTAAAGAATTTCCCGAGGCAGATGAGGAAACCTGCCCCCAGATTGAAAAAACCTCAGTAACATCGGCTGCGCCCATATTCGAACCAGTGGCGGTGGTTGATAAATTTGCTTGATAACTGTTTGCTATAGTCGTATCTTTAGTTGCAATGTAATGCTTAATCGCCATTATTTTACCACCCCGCTAAGATCATCAGCCGCATACTTAATTTCCCATATTGCATCTTCTGGCATCTTGAGTTTGCGACCGTCGGCTGTAGTTTGAGTCCAAATATCAAATTTAGTATTGGCATATAGTCCCCCATCTTTAACCTCTATGTCCACGTCCACAGTATCGTCGACTCCAACAACAGCATTTAAAACTTTATAAATCATAGAAATGTCAAACCACTCTCCTATATATGGTTTGTTGTGTGCAAAATATTGTGCTAAGGCGGTATAACACCTACTCAAAACATCAAACTTGTTTGTATTGTCAGAACCTATTACAGTAAAATTTACTCCAAGGTTGACCACTCTCGCTGGAATGATGTCAATATAGTCATTAATCATCTTTTTGTCTTGTAACCAAGACTTAAGATTCACCCTAACAATGTCGTTTGTACGAATAAGACGCCCCTCTTGGTCTTCAGAAATTACATACAGATTCAAGTTTCTTTTCAAAGAATTACTATCCAACATGATTGCACAACGCTTGATTTTTCCAAACTTTGGAGGCATTGCATACGATAAGGAAACATAATCTTTTGCTGTAACAGCCCTGTGTTGTGCCGCAAGGGCTCCTTTTGCCCTTTGTCGCATCTCTTCAGCAGTGGGTCTGAATAATTCGCCTAATATTGGACTCTCATTGGTTACTTCCAGGGAAGAAATGACTTTTGATCGTTGACCCGAACTTAACGAAGTTGGATCCTTAAAAACAAAACTGCTTGCTGCAATTTCTTTAATTTGATCAACTCCTATATTAAGATCGGCATCGCCTACATTATTTGTTCGATATATTACAGTAAGATTAGTATTTGAAGGTACCGCCCCGAGGGTGTTTTGGCGAATTAGTTTATGAGGATCAAAAGAACGATCTGATACGTGTGTTCTTCCATATTGTGCAATCGCAACCTTTGATGGGTCGATATTACTTTCAGACTCGCTAAGAGATTCTCCTGAACCGAACTGTAACGCTACACCCGATCGATTTCTTTCAACAATAAATCTCCTAGGAACTGAAACAGGTTTTAATATTTTCTTTGCAGAGTGAAAGTCGTGATCATAGTCTTGATTTCTAGTCTCAAAATATACAACATCCTGAGATAAATATTCCACTTGGTGCCATATATGTCCATGGGTATCAATTACAGCAAGGATCTCGACCAGATTGGGTTCGAGGAGTTGCACACGTCTAAACGGCTTGTAATTACCAACCGGAATTACCGATGAATATTCTGCCCCCGATAAGACAAGTCCCACTGCCTTGACCGCGTAAAAAGTCGGCGATCCGTTAACGTCTGTGGACGCCACAACAATCTCAGTATTCGGAGCAGAAAAATCTACGTCTTCTTCTAATGTAAACATCGCTCCAGTTTTAGAGGTAAGTCTAGCCCCTTTCTCTAAGATCGGCATATATGCCTCATCTGGTCCGGTGGAAGTCTCATTAGCCGGTACAGTTATAAAGAATTGGCAGTGTCCGGAAGTCGCTGTTGCGCTCGCATAAGGGTCGTAGCCCATACGACGAGAGTGTCTCAATATGTTTTCATATTCAGATGCCGTATCAATAAATGTTTCATTTGCTTGATAATCTAAGTAAAAGGAAAGGACATCACCAACATAAGCAACAGTGTCGAACATTAGAGAGCCAAACGATGCTTGATTAAAATCTTGAAATGTGTCCGGATAATATCGTTTTGCGTGTTGTACGAGGTCACTTTTGATCGAATCAAAATCACGACTAGTATATTCAATCGGAACTCTTTCGCTTTTCTTTTTTTTCTTATCTACCATAAAGTTATTTTCCCCTTATTAAATAGAACTTTCGCCTGTTTATACCCTAAAAGATAGAACAGCCCGTGAACTTATTGTCGGTATATAAAACATGATCCGAATTTTTATCATATTACTTCCAGTCGCATTTTGGCTTAAAAATTTTTCAGTATGTTCTTCAATTTCTCCAGAAGATAACGTCCATCTTGCTTCAGAATCAACAAATTCCACGTCTTCAATTTCAACAAATGGCATATATCGATTAACCTGTTTTTTTATGCGAAATGAGATATCACTATATAAGTCTTGATTCTTTTGTTCAAAAAGAAGCCTTTTTAACCCCACGCCAAAATCGGGAATCATGATTCGCTCGCCGGGTACGGTTAAAATTAAATGTTTTAAATTTTGCCTAATCGCCTCTATATGACTTTTTGTTAATCCATAATAGCCATCTGCTGGGCTTTTCTGTAAAGGAAGTTTTGGTGATATTCCACTCATGATATGCTATTTCTCCTCTTCATCACAGTTTAATGTTTTGCCAGTTATATCCTGTTTGATCATTTCATTTTCAGTAGCTTTCTGGATCTTAGATTCGGTCCTACTCTTTCTATCACCGGGCAATTCTGGCATGCTATACGCCGCAATGCCCCAGGTTCCTATGGGTGGACCCCAGCCAGGGAATGTTGTCCCAGGGATAAGCCAGTTTGATGGCCAGAAAAATGGCACTGACTTCCAAGTCTTTCCAGTTGGTAGAATTCCCCGATCAGTCAAGCTACTAACAAACTTATAATGCGGGTCGTTATATTCCGCATACCCTCTAACAAGTAAGGGCACAGTTCTCATAGCCATCGCAGTAAGACCCGGAGCACTAAATGGTGAAAGGTTTGATTCTTGACGCTTTAGTTCTGGAACTGCGTCTTTATCTTCTTCTTCCAATATGCCCTCTTCTTGCCACCAACTTGGTGCCATGTCCCCTTCTTCGACATCGAGAGTGTAAAACAAATTCCTCAAAGCCTCCTTTGTGCCGTTGAAAGCATTAATATTATCACTTGAATTTTTAATCACTGACTCTGAATTATAAATAGTTAAAAGGGACAACATTCTTGGAAGCGAAAAAACATATTTAAATAAAAACTTAAACTCATCTGTATTTTCTACCAGCCCTCTAAAATATTCCTCAGCATATGGTACTTTGCGTGCTTTTTTCAGAGTCGAAGCTTCGATTGCTCGTTCCACAGTTACAAGAGGAATTGGAAAAAATTCTTTACTATAACCTCGACTATACTTTTGATTATGGTAAAAACCTTCCTTGGACTCCCCTATTTGCTTTTCTGCTTCTAAAAAAAGCTCACTATCAATAATGTCTTTTTCTACAATACAAAAGGCTTTTTCTTTTTTTGCAATTGCCGACTGGGCTGATAATTCCTTAAAAGTATCTTTAAGGCTATTTTCAATATCTGTTTGCGAGCCAATTTGAATAGAGTTTGTAATATTATCATCTAAGTTGCTACCGGCAAAAATCGCCTTGTAGGCGGCGGTTTTGCTTGGGCTCAACCCTAAAGACTCAAAACCTGATAGGTCAGTAGATTTTTTAGCCTTACTCGTCTCTTGAATTTCACCATTTATCTTTTGTTTTTCTGTCAGCCAAGTAATTCTTGGTTTAAAATTTTTGTTTGTCGGAGGAATCCACATTAAACGCATTCCGTATTTTAATGGCTTAAAAAAATCAGCAATATTAACGTCTTCTGAATGTTTCTCAAATACCTTGTCAAGATACGACTGAAAAGCCGAGATATTTACAACCCCAGAAAGATGAGGAGTAGTTTTGCCCCACTCATCCAATGTCTCTGATATTATGTCAGGAAGTGCATCTGGACCACCGGAACGTTTACGAAATCCATATGTGTCAGAAATTCCCTCGGGTAAGTTGTCTAGATCCTCGACACGTATATATTTCTCTAAAACAAACGTACCTCCATTCATTTCCAAGTCAGGGTATTTTAAACGACCCAAGTCATAAGTTAGTGCCCCGTCCCACCAAGCCTGGGTATTTTTTTTACTAGTAGTGCCCTTCAACAGCTTCTCTTTATCTGATATTTTTCCAATGAACCGTTGATCTCCTATGCCCGACGTGCTCGATTTAGGAGCAGGTATTGTACGGATCCAACCAGAATTTAAAGACGCTCGGGGTGCAACCACATTAAAAGGTTCTGGTTCTCCCCCATTATTTAAGAACCTTGTATAAATTTTCGGAGGAGATGTTCCAAGGGCTTCTTGTAGTTTGTACGATAAATCAGCAGCTTGTTCCAGAACAATATATTTAAAAGCAGCATCTGCTCTCTTTTCTTGAATCCCCGGATGATCCAATTCTTCCAACAGAAGCATGTCATTTATATTATATATGTTTTTAAGTTCGCCATTTTTACTTTTATTTGTGACAATCACTTCAGCCTGCTTCTTTAATCTTGAGAAGAAATCTGGGTCTGAATTTTCAAGATTTCTGCGGAGAGCGGTGACAACATAATCCATAAATACTCCATCTTCAAACACCTCTTCAGAATTAAATTGTGAATAAATAGGCATAGAACGTAAGAGGACTTCGGCAACACACAATCTTAAATACACTTTCAACACTCCGCTTAGTGCTGACTCCTCAAAAGGAGAGCCTGATTCGTCACTCTCATTAGATGGCTTACAAGACTGCTCATAGTCATCTTGCACTTCTTCTTTAGTTTCAGAAATTGCAAGTAAATCAAATGCTTCAGGATCTGGTGCGCATAGCGATTTTTCATATTTTTTCGATAATGATATCTCTAATAGGTTTTCTAATTCATAAAGCTCTGATAGGCTTGCTTGTTGGGCAGTTTTTTTAAACAAACGAAAGAACATCTGTTCCCAATTTAATGTGCATTCTTGAAAGCCAGTACTCATCTCAAAATCTTCTGGTATGCCGGAAAAGGTAAATCCCGCATCTGTGAACCGATTTGTTATATAATTTGCAAATGCTTGAGATTGCGCTGTACGATAAACCCCCGTTTCGTTTGTTGAGGAGGGTAAAATTTTATATTTTTTTGTCTCATCTAAATTATCTGATGGGGCTCTTACTGTATCAACTAAAATATACTGTTCCGGAATCTCGCCAATTCTAACAGCATATTGATCAACCACTCCAGAATATTGAACATCAGCCCAATTCATAGAATAGCCAAGCAACAACTGTTCTCCCTTAGAAGATAATAAAACCGGTTTTTCTTTTAATTTTTTAGCGGCGGCGGCATGGGCAGCATCTAAGTTGTCTTTAGCTTCATTCCATAATTTACCAGCCTCTTCAAGATCCTTAGTAACATATTCAAGAGCATCTAGATCAAAATCCAAACCAGTCATCTTAATGTCTAGTATTTTTTGATTAATGTTTTTAACCTGTGCGTCAGCAGCAGCAAACGCAGCCTCCTCTAGTGCAAAATTAACCGGAATTTCAAATTCAGTAACGTTGACGCTACCCTTCATCGTAATAGAAGTTATACCTTGCCCCTCTTCTGCATCTCCATAATAATCAGAGTATATTTTAAAATTCTTTTTTTGAAAATCTTGTAAATTTTCTTTCAAAGATGGTATAACCGAAACTTCTATTTTAGAATTCTTTTTATTATATGCTACTGCTTGAGCTTTTGTTGGTTTGGGATCAATCTTTGTGCCCGTCATTTGGTCAATGCCAAGATTATCTCCATATGTTGGAATCCAATCAGGATCTCCCTTTTGAGCATCTCTTGTTTTTTTCAACAATAAGCTATCTATAAACCCGACCGAATCTTGAGAAAACGCCATTTCAACAGATTCAAAAATTGTATCAAGGGCTAATTTATTTGCCATCCTCATAGAAGGAGGGTCGCGTGAGACCAAACCCTGCTCTCCACAATCAGATATAGTGCTTGGTATATCGGATAATAAATTATTTGCACCATCAATAAGGTCTAATAAGCGATTAGCCAAATCTCGATCTCTTTCTTTTTTTCCTTTCTCCAAAGGATCCAACGGGGAATCATCATCTTCTTCGTCACATAGTAAACCAGACCAAGCAGCGTCATCGTCTTCTGTTTCTGCTTCCCTCGCTTTTCTAAAAATGTCTGGATCAATAGTTTCTGATAGATTAACAAGCGCATTTGATATATTGGGCATATAGGAAAACATGCCAGGTGTCATCCCTGCTGTAATCATAGCCAACGAACTTGCTTCCTCACTGGGGCTTCCGGTAAGAAGTTCTTCCATTTCCGAAACCGTCGCCTGTTTTACCAAATTGTCAAAAAACTCAGCGCCGAAGCCGGGTGGTACTCCGGCACTCTCAAACGCAGCCGAAATCAATTCGGGGGGTATTTTCCCTATAAGTCCTCCAAATTTTTCACCAATAGAATCAGCAACAGATTTTTTAACTCTATCTAGTACCATTGTTACAGTGGCGATCAGTGCTTTTGCAATTGCTTCTCGGACCCCCTCCACAACAGTTTCAACAACCCCAGGCGTTGGGTCAGAAGTAAAAGAATTATCAGGAAGCGTCACTGTGGGTGGTGCCAGTTCATTTAAGGATGGCGGAGTTTGTACCTCTTCCATTACGTTATTTATATTTCCCATATACTGTGATAAAGAATTTCTCACAACCGCGCTTGGAACAACTGGTAAGATGATCTTTTCCAATATGGATGTAGATATTTTAAATTCATCGCCTGGATTGTTCGCTAGTCGCTTTAACACCTCCGCCTTGCGTGTAGGGGAACCGATTGTTGATGATTCTGATAAACTACCGTCTATCGCTGGCAGAGTGTAGCCCTCTCCAAACTTCAGCCCTGAACCATAGTCAAATCCAGAAAAATATCTCATCTGTTGCCTTTGTTCCGGTTCCATTTGTTCAGATATTTGCTGACCAGAACTCTTTTTAGGGGATTGAATATTTTTGTGCCACTCGGCTAATGACATTTCGGCTTCCATGGCTCGCGCCAATTTAATTTCATTGATTGTTCCGTCTAAATTTTTTACAGATGGCGGGATAGTGCCTTCTTTTGGCTTTCCGGTTGTCTCAAAATATTCTTGCGCTGACGAAAGTTCTTTTGCCACAGCTTTAGAATATTCATTTGGATACTTTTCCTGAACGATGCTAGCCATCTCTTCTATTTGGGCACCTGTTGCCTTAGAAATGACTGAACCTATCAACATTTTCTGCTGATCTTCGAAATTAAAATCTTTTGTGGTTGCGGATAAGGCAATTGCGCCCAATTCTTTAATACTTGTTTTGTTGAGCACATGTGCATATACACCATCTGCGTCCTTTACTTTCGATTTCAGAAAATCAATATCTTCTACTATATTATCTCCTGTAAATTCATTTTCCTTCTCACGTGAATTTGAAATTTGTATTTTTCTATCCGTATTATCTAAGTTGTGCTTTTCTTTCAATAGCTGTGATGTCGACTTGCCAACCCCTGTCACATCTTTATGTTTCGAAACACTTGCAGCTTGCACTTCTGCTGGTGTTGTAATTCTTGGATTGTCTTCAGCGGGTGATTCTGTTGGTTTAAAAATTATTGCAGTAACTGGATAATAATATTTCTGAGCAAAGTCAATTGCTGTAAGTGCTGGGTCTTGTACTGTTTTCTCCATATCCTTAAACGAATAGAGAAAGTGATGCGCTGCTGCTGGAGCAGGGCTTGGCATATTATTAGAACTTAACAACATAGGCAAACCAATGGTTAAAGGCGTAGATCTTTTGTCCTCCTCTCCCATCAACACATAAGTTAATCTAAACTCTTTTGAAAATCCAAGCTCAAAGTACGGGTCTTTATTATCTAACTCAGATTCTTTAACACCATTCAAAAGAATAAATCTTTTAAATTTGGTCGAAAAAGACGATAAATACTTTGCCACTTCCAACAATTGATTTGCAGGTTTTTTAAATTTTGGTTTAAGCTCTTCTGCACGTTCTGTACAGTGTTTTACAATGAAATCAATTTTCGCCTGTAGTGTATTATAAGCGAAACTATAAGAATATCCTTCTGTGTTGCTAAAATGTGTCTTTAAGTCCTCGTCAGTATATATGTATTGGGGCAAGACGTCTAAGAATGCTGAACGCATAACAACAGCCACATCTAAGGTATCTGTTCTTGGATCTTTATGAAATCCGTATGGCTCAGGTGGTATTTCTACCATCTCCATATTAACAAGCTCGTCCAACAGTCCAACTGGAGGCTCATCAAACCAGTTAACCTTTCCATAAAATTTTAAGATTTGCGATGCACCTCTGCGTAGGATTGCTTTTTTATCAGCATGCTTTTTAAATTCCTCCAGTGATTTAAATGGTTTTTCATTAGGCGGTTCTGGAATATCATATTTTGCACCCTCATACCCCTTGTTTGGATCTGGTAGTTCAATTACTGCTTCTGCTTGTGATTCCCAAGAAGAACCTCCCTCTAGAACAACTGGTTGTTTCCGTAAACCCGGCTGATATAGCCGCGCATAATACATCTGTTGTCTTTCTTCTAGGTAGCACCACTCACCTACACTAATAGGACCTAACTCTTTCCAATCGAATGGCCACGGATAACCGTGCTCGCTAGAAGCCCCTTTAGCCGATATTGGTCCTAAATCCGGTATTCCGGGTAATGGCGAACAAGCAGCAGATTCTATATATAATGGTCCTTTGTATCCACTATATACCCCCTTCATTATTGGACTTGGATTGACAACTTCAATTCGGTGGAGGTCCCGATCGGGTCCTAAAAAAACTTTTAAAACTTTTACTAGGCTGAGATCACTTGGCTTTTTAGGATCCGTACCCATATGGGAAAAAATGTGCCCCACTTCATATCGCTGCTCTCTAGAAGGCTTGCTATATAGTATATATTTTTTTGGTTTTTTCCAAGGCTCAGCGAAGTGGTGAAACGGATTCTTTTCTACTTCTGTGCCCTCTAATGGCAGTTCAATTTCTTGCTGTTGCTCACCCCCTTCAGTGCCGTTTTTTCCCTTAACGCTCCCATATATAGTCCCTGCTTCTTCGTCTGTAAATTCAATTTCGCTGCCGCCTTCATCGGCACTTCCATATATAGTCCCTGCCTCTTCCTCTGTGAATTCAATTTCACCTCCACCTTCAACTTGTTTCTCTGCTTCTTTGTTCTCTGGTGATGTTGGCTGTGCCGATTCCTCTGTAGCGCCGGGAACTCCAATTGTCTGATCGCGGATATAATGTGTCGCGTCCGGAAATTCCTTGTTAATCCCACCAACTGCTGTCATCCAATGAGGGATTTTTGCGTCCTTTAGCACCTCAACCGCAGAAAAATATGGCGATAGTTTTGCAACCATAGAAGTGCCACTACTCATCGATTTTTTGGCTTCGTCGAGCAGCGCTGTGGTTTTTCCAGAATGATTATTATAATCTTTTAATGCCTCAACTAATAACGATGAATCAGTTTCTTTAGGCACCGTTCCTATAAAAAAGGCAGACTGCTCCTCCTCTTTTTTCTTTTGGTCTTCTTGTTCGTGCGACATCGGTTCTCCTAATTAACGTTATTATAGCGACTATTAATATAACGACCACCGCCTTGTTGTAAATAGGTTGTACTCCATTTTCCAATATTGTCTTTATTGGTAAGCAAGGATCGTTTAGCCTTTGTCAATTGTTTAATAATTGTTTTAATACCCACCATCTGAGCGCGAAACGCAGGAGTTGTTGGCGCGGCAAAAAATGGAGAATTGTGAAAGTGATTAGCCAGTGCTTTATTATATTTCATCTGAGTTATAAGAAAGGTGTCAACTATACCATTTAAAGCTACTAAGTGCATACCAAGTCTTTCTAAACACTGACCTAAATTATTACCCTTTACCATTGGTTGCAAGTCTGTATCATCATTTCCAGCTATAATATCAACCCCTTGAACTGAGATGATGTTCGAACCCTGAGAGTTAATCCTCTCTGTGCGAGTAATAAGTTTGATCCCTTCCCGTCCAATAATTCTAACTGCATCAGCCTTTACTGCTATACCCGACTTTGCACGGGATGTACCAACGCGCCCTCTTGCTAGACTAAAATTCTTATCTATGTCTGTTTTTTGGCTCATATAAATTCGTGCTGCATCTTTTGACATATTAGGATCCACATGTAATGCTTCGCCTCGTCCATTGTGACTCGCTGCCCTATGACCCATCATACCAACAGTGATATCTATTCTGCCTGCATGTGTATCACCAATGCCACCATATCCACTACTAAGCGTCGACGGGCGGTCGCGCCCTAGAACGATAAAAGTATTATTTCTTCCTCTTATTACCTTTTCGCTCGGAGCGGTAATAGGGTTAGCTACTCCTTCTGAAATATTATCTCCGTATATACCCAGATTATCAATTTGCAAGACCTTTCCGGCGGCGGCTGTTAATTCCGACTTAAGACTCATTCCTTTCTTATTCACTGCTGGTGTTCTTGTTATTATTTTCTTCCAAAAAGACATAGTTCTTTTCTCCTTTATGTGGGGTTCTTAAAATCTCCAAAATGAACTTTTCCAGATTCTTTCAATTTTTCCCATTCTGTCTTTACCTTTTTCCATATGCCAAAATTTTTCCACACGGCATATGGCTGAACGTAAATACCGGGTGTATCGATAAACGTTTTTGCATCCAACGGCCAGGGATATTTAGCTTTCCCTTTCTTTATTAATTCTTTGCCGTCCGCTCCGATTGGGAGAGGGGACCATTGATTTTTAAGTGTCTTATCATATTTTGTAGTACAAACTGCGCCGACCATTGCATAAAAAGCATTAGATGGACTCATCCCCAAAGCGCGTGCCATTATATAAAATACACCCATACACCCATCAGCATGATGACCCACGTTCCAATGGCAAAAAACACCGGGGGGCTGATTTTTCTTAAACCACTCACTACTATACATACCAAACTCAGCCTTACTCCATTGACAACTACCCGGTGAACCATACCAAGGACCCCACCAATATTTTCCACTGCTTTTTTCAACACAAGGAAAGGTCATCGGAATATTGATCTCTGTCTTTCCTGATTTTCCTCCATAACGCCACTTTGTCCCTTCATTTGATGGGGGATTTTTAGTTAAACCGTAAACCAGTTTATAGAGCGACTCTTGCATTTGTGGAGTTGGAAGCATCATAACCTTCCAAGAATTGGCATTTCCAGGGATACAGCCGTCATCTACAAGGATATCTCCCTTGCCCTTTTTAGAAGTTGCAAAGTGAAATCCCATTTGTCGAAATGTTTCTATCATATTGTGATATCGAGGGTGAGTCGGACCCATAGTGCAAGTTTCTATAGATGTGGAAAACATTGATCCACCTTGTGCATGCCAAATACGCTTTGCAGGGTGCGTTGTCTGTAAAATTCCACCATCCGAGGTTCCCCAAAAATGTACGCCGCAGGGATGACCGCCTTTGTCAGCATAAGAGTCCTGATTTTTCTTTCTCTGGCGGATATTTGTCGGCCATCCAGCGGTTTCATGCACGCAGAAAGCTACTAATTTTCGTAAATATCTATCATCTTTTATTGAGTCAGATCCTGGCGTCCCCATCACTAATTTATCCCCAAGTCCCGCGACCGGTGCAGCATTAGTTACTTGCAATGGCTCACCCATTCCAGCCACGTTAGATGGTACATGAATACAAGGTCCACCTGTACTAGTGCCCACGCTCCCTCCACCTGCGCCCGGAGCGACGGATAAGTTTCCAAATTCACCAGAACCTGTGAAACCTTTCACTTTTGAGCCAATTTTAGTAACACGAACTGCATAGTTATCTGTAAATTCCTCGCCTGTCACCCAAGCATGAACCGGAAGTCTTACTTCCCAGTGCCAAGATTCGCCCTTGTATGGTGAAAACCCAAATTTCCAAGCATTGGCTTTCATCCATTTTGCTAACTTTGTCGCTGCATTGCGCCCAGATGTTTCGGCGTGCTTGGTGCAGATCATCCCTTTTTCTTCACCAACAGAATTAAGATCTAAAGCCATTCCTGTCTCATGAGGAGAATTGAATGCAATCCACTTGCTAGCCGATTTTGCTGATTTAAACCCTTTGGCTAACATTTTTTCTGTATAATCTTCGTATGATTTGTATTTATGTTTTCGCCATCCAGATACGACCTTCATCTGAACTCCGTCAGCGGCAGCGGCGGCTTTCATTGCTTGATATCGTTTAACTACCAGTCCGTGGGCTCTAAGATATCCACGTTCATTTGGACCTTTAATTATGGCTAGTAATTTATCTTTTTTATTAAGAATAGTCCCACCATAATGCTTGATCCTGACACGATTTTCTTTCCACGTGGCATCCCCTGTGGGAACAACTGTATAATTCTTTTTTGCCGAAGCAACTTTAGCAGACGCCACTGCGCTACCTTTAGCATTATCAACCGCAGCCTTCATTTTTTCCATCACGCCACCGCCAGTTTTCTCCTCTTTCTTTTCCTTCGGCTTTTCACTAGCTGATTTTTTTGGCTTTTGTTCTGTTGGAGTCTCTGTTGTCTCCTTTTGTGGTGGTTCTTTAGGAGATTCGGAACCTTCTTGTTCTGTATCCTCCGGACCTGTAATTTTATTTTCCTCTGTCTCGGCTTGCTTATCATCACTTTCCACCTTTGGCTGCGCATCAGCTTTAACGGCTTCAGCGGCTGCTGCTGATGGTTCTAAAGTTCTATTTTTATGTTCTGGGCAGATAAGAAAAAGGGCGTTCTTTCCACACCAGCCATGGCTTTTTCCAGTAGCCCAATAATACACCGGTCTTTTTGATATATCATTATTTTTCTTTATATTATTAAATTTTCTTTTTGTGTACCCATCTACTTTTTTAGTTCCAGTCATACAGGTTAACCACACTTTGGGATTATCTTTAACATAGCCCTTCCAGACAGCCGTAAGCGCAGAAGTAGCCCTGCCTTGACTATTACCATCGGCATCTTTTACATCTCCATACCCCCAAAGATATTCTGCGTCAGCAAAAAATATTCTATGAGGTTTTATTTTTGCCATAGCGCCGGATGCTGCGATTCTACCAATTGTTGCCCCGCCTGCTGACCATGCGTACATAGATATTTGCATCTTATCGTATGATATATTCGTGGTAGTAATATGTTTTTGTATTATTTTTAAAATATTGCTATGATAAATAGAAAAATCTCCGCCGCGACCTGGGTGTTTACTGGGGTTGAAAGAATCAGTCTGTCCATCGCGATGACCAAATGCTCCATGACCTAATTGCGGTTTAATGTAGACAAAGTTTCTTTTTTCCTTAATCAACTTTTTTATATTAGGAATAATTCTATTTGAAAAAGTTTTTGATTGAAAGCCACCCAAACCATGGAAAAAATATATTAATTCCCAAGGCTGGGTTGGGTCAAAATACCACGGGGCTACAACTATACTTGTACGTGCATTGGGTCTGTTCTTCTGATCAGCTTCCCCATTACCGGGAATATGTCCATAATACACTCTAAGTTGATATGGACAAGTTTCCGCAGTTTTTCTAAACGATTTGTATGTACCTTTTCCATAGGGAGCCGATTCATTCAACACCCACTTTGCATCAAACGACATAGTGGCACCGGAACCGCCAGTGGCGGCACCTGCCGCTGTTGACATATTGCCCCATTTTCCTTTTTCCAGATCCACTCTTGCTATCCTTGGCAATCCCTGATACGGCTGTTGAGGGGCATTTTTTCCCGGCAAAGAATCTCCGCCGCCGCCGGAAGAGGCAGTAGAAGTTCTCTGGTATCCTCCGCCGCAGCTTCCACCATGCGCCCCTTGTCCACCTGGGGGCAAACCGCCTGCGCCTGCTCCGGGCTTTTTATTAACTGCGCCGAGATAAACAGGGTCTTTCCAATTTAATTTATTTCCATAATCAACCCAAACAATATCTCCCTCAGCAACAGGATCTGCATTAATGTCGAGGTCTCGCGGCGGAAATAAATCATACAGATCTATTATTTTGTTATCTTCTTCGGTTGCGCCTTTTCCAATTGTTTTTGGTACCGGTATCATTGAATGAATCTCAGGAACACGAACTCGCAATTTTTTAACTGTAGCTTTTTCCATATCCAAAAAGTCCATCCAATCCATACCCATAATACCCTCTGCCACGGGCTTGTGTGGTACTTCCTCAATTCTTAAGACAACACCCCTCATAGGACCTAATTTAGCAAATGTATCCGGAGTATAAAAATCCCTTGCCATCTTGCGCCAAGCACTAAATACATCATCTCTACTACCATCATATCGTGGCATAAAGTTAGGAGCAGGGAGATCGTTAAGCTCTCCCGGTGCAAAGTCATGTGCAACTCTATCTGTAGCTAAGCCGGTTGGGGGATTGTCTGATGGGCTCGGTGATTCTGACCTTGTACCCGGCTGAGGGGCTGGGGTTGTTTTACCGCTCATCCTCAGTACCCTCGCCGTTACCAATTAGATCAAATATATCTTTTCGATCTTCTTCAGTCAAACCCTGTTGTCTGGATTGTTCTTTCTTTTGCAAAAGGCTAGAAACCTTAACTAATTGTTCATTTGAACGCTGAAGAGTTTCTACATATTTTGCAGCGACAGGACCCACATCTTTGTGATGACTCTCATTCTTTTTTATATATGAAACCACTTCCGCCAAAAGAGCCGAGGTGATTGCCCTGTCATCACGAATATTTTTGATTGCCTCTTCTAGATAAGACTCTAGATTGTCTATATTTCTCCGTCCATCCATTTTTCTTTAAAGCTCCTATATCTGATTCGGAGCTTGTTAAGATTATTAACCACCTGCTTTGTGTTCAAATCTGTTAACTCCCGTAGATATAGATAAATAGCTTTTTTATTAAAAATTTCTATGTCATCTGAATTAGATAGAAGGTGTTTAACTGCATTTAAAACTTTTTGTTCATTTGGTTTTAAAAGCTCTGTCTCCCATAGTTCAATTTCGGTCCATAAATAATGCCAAAATTCGCGCTCTTCACGACGTTCATCGTAAAAATTGGTGTTAGAAATATGTTGTTGCTCAACTTCCTTAGTAACTTTGTCAAGCTGTATCTCTCGGCGCAACTGTGTTGAATGTTTTTTAACTTTGTGAATGAACCAGTTCTTTGTTATAACGCTAAAATATGAAAACGCCTTAGAACCCTTATTGGGATCGTACTTATCAAGAATCGTAGTCAACCATATTTTACATTCATCTTTGAGAACATCAATGTTTGGAAGGGTAGTAAATTTATAAGTGTATACAATTTTATCAACCATTTCTCCAAATGCCGGTCCAATATACTGTATGTATATCTGTTCTTTCTCACGCCGATTATCAGAAATAGCATACCTAATCACAGCATCTTCATGTTCCTGAGTGAAGTAATAATTTCCTTTGCGCCTACGTCCCTTCGTCGTCATATTCCCCTATTTCCTTTTTTTCTTCTTCAAATATAAAGCTGTTTTGAAAAGCTTGTAATCTTTCGGTGGTTTCTTTAGAGTGCTCCAAGAGGTCTTTTAATGTAGGATCACCATAAAATAATGGTAATTCATACACACCCTGTATATGTTCCAAATAATCTTCTAAGATAGACCGTACTTCTAGGGCGCTTTCGTGCAATGGTGCAATACTCTGTATCAACTTTCGTATATACCAGATCAATACACCATTTAAAGCCAGACTAGCTAATAATATGAGAACAGTAAAAGCAAACATTAAGATTCATCTACCTCATGTTTTAACTTTTGTAATTCGTTGGAAAAGGATTCCGATATTTGAATCATATCCTGTGATGTCTTTAAAATAAATTTCTCTCTTGCTTTAAGCGTATAAATAATAAATCCCAAAATCAGATTCATTATCAAACTTGCTACCATAATATAAAATTCTTGTGTATATTCCATTTTATTTTTCTCTTTCAGAAAGCCGCCTCTTCTCCCTCTTTATCTCCTCTTTTGCGCTAGATATAAAGTCTTTTACTATCTCTCCGGGCTTTCCCATTATACCATTATTATTATCTTTTTTTAAGATCAAGGGTAAAGAAGGAATCCGTTCTAGCGAAGAATTTTCCCCGCAATGTTCACAGTCCTCCATCTTCTCTTTTATTGAGTGATAGATTTCAAATACTATCTCGCAAGATTTACACCTGTAAGTGTATTCTGGCATTATTTAACTTCTTTTTCTGATACTGCCATGTGTATTGTAGGCGGATTTGTAACTACTAGAGCGCCGTTACCACCCCATCTTTTATTTTCCGGGGCTTTATCAAAATTAAAATTTCTCAAAAGATCTGTTATGTCTGTTTGTTCTAAGATGCATTTTTGCAAAGCACCCATAAGGCAAGTAATTGCTTGATCTGATAATTTCATTATTTTTCTCCTGTTTGTTCTTTCATTAATTCTAAATGATAATCAATCTTTTTCAATATTAAATCCATCTCTTCTAGATGGCAAGTTTCTTTCCAAAAATCCCACTCAGTAGGTGTTTGATAAAAATATTTTAATTCTTTGGCTAAGTGATCTCTAAGTACTGTCATCTCTTGTTTAGATAAATCTAAATTCATCTTACATCTCCGCTATTTGTTGTTTAATAGAAGGTATATTCAAGTTGTCACACAACTCTTTTACTGTCCCTAAGGTGCGATCAACAGCTATGTCAGCTTCAAACTTTTGTACTGTTATATCTAAATCATATTTTTGCCCAAGAAGCGTAACAAGCTCATGCTTGTTGACAGACTTAGGTGACATAACATGGTATCTTTCCTCTGCATACATATTGTTTGATATAATATGATCACAAGTTTTAGCATACTGCGTAGTCGTAATTCCATTCCAATCGTGGTTGGTATATCCATTTATTGTGTTTCCACGTTGGCTTTTGACCCACTCAACCAAACTAGCATTCTTGTGAACTTCTTCTCCAATAATACTCGTTCTCAGTACCATACAATTGTCTGGTTCTCCTAGGGATTTGCTTTTTCCATATGCATCTAATGCGTCATGTTCGTCTGTTTCGGTATACTTTCCAGTAGAGCCAGAATATACACAATCAGTGGTGATATGAATCAGTTTTACACCGCCCTCTTTACAGTTGTTTGCTAAAGCCCAAGGAAACACTGAATTGATCTTAATCGCAGCTAGTGGATTAGATGCCATAAAGGGTTTAATTGTACCAATACAATTAAGAACATAATCATATTCAGATAAATTGAGATTTGTTAAATCATCCTCCAAACAATCAAAATGAATCAAATTTTTATCTTCGTAAAGTTGTCTGGCAAGTTCATAATCCCTATGAGTGCACGTTACCTTATAGCGCGAGGTTTGTTTTGAAAACCACCTACCAACAGCGCTACCAAGCATACCAGTGCCTCCAAGTATAAGTATTTTTACCATTTTATTCTCCCAAGGATAATATCCCTCAACATCAACCAATCACAAGCCTTTGCCCACAAGGGCTTAGAAAACGCAGCCGGTTGATTTTTCTCAAAAAAGAAATGCCCACTCCAGGCAAACGGATACACAATCAAAGGAGCTAGCAGTAGGGTTAGCCAAGCACCCTTTGTTACACAAGTGATAACAAATAAAACTGTTGCTAATTGCCCCAGAACGTGTAAACGTCGAGTCCACTTATTCTGATGTAGACTTAAATAATAATCATAATATTGTTTAAAGGTCATTATCGATAGTCCTCTTCCCATATATTCCATTTATCGTAAGGAAACCTAATGTCGTCACCCTTGCTCTCTTCCAGAGTGGAAGTTGAAAAAAATAAAATAACCGTATCCTCTTTAAGATTCATAAATCCATTAGCGTGATTTGGAGGGATCCATAAAACCTGAGGCTTCTCTGAGGTTAGAACAAACTTTTTAGGTTCGGCAGTATCATCTCCCAAGGGTACGACACCGACCAGCGCAGTTCCACTGGCGACATAAACATATTTTCCTTCTTTTACATGTCCATGCCATGCGCGTATAAATCCTTGACGATGATTTTCAACCTGATAAAATCTTTTCACATTAGAAAAGTCAAACCCATTTACAAATCGAAGCTTACCACGATCGTCTGCAAACATTCCACCTTCAATTAATTGAGCGCTCATTAGTTGCCCCCTTCAATTTCCTTTATATATCTAGCATTCGAATAAATCATATCGTTTGTATCTTTAATTCTTTGTTGAATAATAAGATTATACACTTCTTTTACTCCATCTTTAAGAGAATATTTAGGTTTCCAATCATATTCCGAGAACTTAGAGTTGTTAACTTTATAATTTCTTAAATCCTCAAATGGCATATCCACATATTTAATTTCAGTGTTTGGTATATAGTCCGATATCTCCTCTGCCAAGCTTTGTATCGTATAATTTTCATATGAAAGATTATAATAACCTGTAATATTATTTTCTATTGCATAGACAAAAGCTCGTGCAGCATCCTTAACGTGCAATAATGGTCTCCACTGTTCACCTCCAAACACGGTCAATGGGAGCCCCTTGGCAGCGCGCATAGAAAGAATATTAGCTACCAGATCAAGTCGTATGCGTGAATGTTCATCCCCTAGTCCAAATAAGGTACCAAGTCTGAAAATAATATAATCGTTAGTGGCATTATTTCGAATATATTTTTCTGCCTTGAGCTTTGTAGCAGCATAAAGAGACAAAGGGTTTGGCTTTGCTTCTTCATCAATAAGATTGTTATTGATACCATATATTGAACAAGTTGATGGAAATGCTATCTTTCCACTATAATTGTCAACAAGCCATTTAACTGAATCATAATTAACAGCAGTCGTTAGCGCAGGGTTAACCGCGCATGCGCCGTCACCGACCATACCAGCTAACCACACCACTGTATCATAATCATTGATTATGGAACTGAGCTTCTCAGTGTCTCTTACATCGCCATAAATAAAATCAACTCGCTTCATAAACCTCTTCTCAAATAAAAGAAGGTCATATACTGTAACATCGTGATTTTCTGATAAAAGATCGACCATGTGTCCGCCAACATAACCGGCTCCACCTACTACTAAGATCTTCATACTTCATCTCCGTATTTTTTAACCTCTGGGTTGAAGCCTCCGGTTTCGTCCCCTTTTGAGATTCGCACAATCATCGCGACCATTTTCTCGTCGATACATCTTTTGAGACGGGAGCGCTCTTTGACAAGCTTAACGTCTTCGACCGATGCCCAAGATTTAAAATCATTGTCTTCGGTTCGTTTCATAACCTCGTCTTTCAAAGTAAAAAGTTTAAAATTAACAATCGATAAACGATCTACCAATTCTCCGAAGCTCAACATTTCCTCAAATGGGTTATTTAAAGTGTAGCTTCCATCATATTTTTGTATTGCTTCTTTAATAATATTATCAACTAGATTTTTCATTTTGCTTCCTCATCCAATCTATAACCTCGTCGACGCTTTCTTCTAAAGTTATTTCTGTTTGAAAACCTAAAATTTCTTTAGCTTTATTAACATCTGGGCTTCGAATTTGCACATCGTATTCAAACGGCTTACAGTGCTCGAACTTAAGCCTCGTACCATGTATTTTCTGCCAAACAAGATCTGCCAATTCTGCAACTGTTGTAGCTTCTGGGGAGGAGATATTAAAGTCTTCGTTGACCGCCTTTTCTGATTCTAGCGCCACTCTAATACCTCTTGCAATATCTTTTCCGTTTGTATAATGTCTAATTTGCGTCCCGTCTCCAAGGATAGGCAATGATTCTTCTGGTCCTAATAGGAACGCCTTGTGAATAAGATCGGGAAGTACATGACTCATCAGCATTTTAATATTTCCCGACATTACCACCTCTTCACCAACAGCTTCCTCTTCGCCCACTCCAACACAATTAAAAGGTCTTATAATTGTATATGGCAATTTATATTGTTCATAGGCACCACGGCAAAAATATTCTGACGCTAACTTTTGAAACCCATAAGTACTTGCAGGCGGCGAGCAGGTTTCCACTTCATGCTCAGGGGTTGGATATCTATTGGTGTTTTCAAATACCATGCTGCTAGACAAGACAAGAATTCTTTTTAGATTATATTCTTTATGCAGCCTGATAGCTAAGTCAAATGTCGAGGCTAGTATTCTTTCATTAGTTGCTAACAAATCATATGCATATTTATGAAAGTAACTAATACCTCCAATCATTGCAGCATTAGCTATAATATAATCGGCGTCTGCAAAGGCGGGATGCGGCTGGGTCTTTTTAGAGTTTAACTCACACAGGTCCATCTCGAATAAAGAAAAGTTTGGATGATCATCGTGGGCTCGTTTAACCAAGCCGTATTTAGAATAGTTGTCTATACCTATGACTTCATATCCCCTTTCTAAAAATTCTGTACACAAGTAGGACCCTATGAACCCTTGACTACCGGTAATAATTACTTTTTTCATTTTATTTCTCTCCCTGCTGGAACCCCGTCATGTAATGCATGATATTTTACACCGTCCGCATAAGCATATGCGAATGTGGGGGAATTCCAGTTCAACTTTCCAACACTATTATAGAACGTTTTATTCTCCCTTGTCAAGCGATTAACTAAATTATCACCCAAACACTGTTCCGATGCATAGGGATTTGTTACTCTAATATTCTCGAACACCTTTTGTTTCATTGCAAATTTACCGTCAATAAAAAAAAGTTGTGGCATAAAATCAGTTATTTCAGGACTCTGATAACGACCTTCAACGATTCGACTGCCATCCATATCTACTGCGTGAAAATTTTGCCCTATAGCCTGTGACACTAAAGCTGAACGCTCAGTGCGAAGCATCTCCTCCCGACGCCTATAAAATGATGACCCATCAGTTATAAGAGTGTCTGCTGTCAAACCCACAATTAGGTCATATTGTTCACCTAATGAATAAAGAGTTTTAAAACCAGTGCTATAGTTTCTAGCAATACAATTAGCACCTAAAGACTGCTGATTCTCCAGCACCTTAGACAAATCCGGTAATTTTATATATTTTGTTACCGCTTCTTTAAGAGTCGTTAATTCTGATGTCTCTCGACGATCGTCTGAGTGTACCAATATGATTGTACTATCTGGTAATTTTCTTTTTATTTCTATTACGCTTTTAAGTACAATTGAGTGCTCATCGTACATTGTTATTACTATTCCGACTTTCATGAAAAAACTGCTCCTAATATTTAAATGGAAAGTCAGTACATATCGCGTAAAGCCTCTCCTGTTGTGTATTTGTTAATCCGCTGGAAATATTTTCTGGGAATAATAACACCGATTGATGTAAATTATGTATCTCTTTCGATGGGTAAGCCCAGATTATGCCCCGGCTGGTTAAAGTGTAATCGTCTTGTTGGTGCCAAAAACAATGCACATCGTTTTGTAACATCAGTTCAAATGCCATGCTGTCTTTCGCGTGGCACCACAACCCACTCTGTTTTAAAAAGTCGAGATCGACTTCATACCTACTGCCATCATGACCTAAGAAAAAGCGACCGTTATATGACACATCTATTTCCACATCAATGCCCAAGTCCAAGAGTTTTTTTACTTGGGCTGGATTATTTTCTAACAGGGTGTCTTCTCCATTTTCATATCCCCTATGAGAAATTATAATCATTTAACTAAACCCCATTTATTAATTGCAGTGTTATATTCTTCAGATGGAGTTTTATCAATTGCTTGTCTCATTGCTCTTGTTCCGCCGAGCGTACCTTCCGGATGACCGTGGAGCGCGCCGCCGACGTTGGCTAGATAATTCACACCAAACTTTTCATTAATTGCTTGTACAAGACCGGGATGCATCCCACAACTTAATGCTGGCATCACATGCCTATTATGAAGAATTTGTAATGTCTGCTTAAGGGAAACTTCGTTATCCGACATATATCCACCCCACATACCAGCATGTATAAAATCAACTCCCATTAACCCAGCCAGATCGCAAATAACATCCCAAGAAATATGATAGTCATGACTTTTGTTTGTTAAAATCTTATCGCCGCTTTTTTGAAAATGTATAAACAATGGCAAATCCAGTTCTCGAATCGATTTATAAACTCCCAAGCCGCTCCAAAAATTAATATGAATTGAGTTCGCACCCAGACTGTGTACTTTTCTAACACGATCGATTATTCGTGCCGGATCACTATTAACACAAACTGAATATATTACATTCTTGTTTCCAATATAATCCATAATTAATGGAACTCTTTCCTCAATTGGACAACAGGCGGGGTTTGACATTATTTCATCTTCTTTAATAAAGTTTACCCCTCCTTCTACCATCTCTTTGACCATTTCAAGCAAGACGCTACTATTCACGCCAATCTTTGGCTTAACAATACCGCCAAGCAGAGGCTTGTCATCGATACCAGTGAATTTTCTAATACCATCGATTCCATATTTTGGTTTAAGAAAATATTTTTGTTCTATCTCTTTCGGCATTTCAACTTTATGCAAATGGCACTTTTCAACTATATCGATGTCCATCTGTCCACCCATAAACTGGCACAATAGGTGTGATATACCATCAGTCCTGAAATCTGTATTCACAACCGGAAAAGCGATCTGTATCGTACCTGCCTTGACAGATGTGAGCGACTTCTCTGCTCCAAGAATTAGACAAGAGTGCTCTTCGAACAGTTTATCAGTTTCCCAGCGATTTCTTACGTTTGGATTACCAACACTTTGTCCAATTGCTAAAGCCCAGGCTGCATCACGAAGTGTGGTTCTTGATTGCAGATAATAAGTGCAAATAATATATTTATCTAGATCAATTTCTTCAAGGTTCTTAAATAAGCGCATTTGTTTCTCCTCGGCTAAAGTTTGTTTATAAATTTTTCCAATTCTTGAGGAGTTCCCATTCCCCTCATTTCAAACACTGGATAAGGTTTAACCTGTCCTCCTCTAGAGTTTATTAAAATGTTGTATACGGGGCAAATATAAAATTCATTATTAAATCTAATATCTTTACGAATCATTTCTTTAACACAGTCGATGTACTCTTTCCCACTTTTCCAATAATATATTCCAACTGTGGCGAAATTGCTTATAACCTGTTTCTCTGCAACCTGTGTTACTAAGCCGGTTTCATAGTTCACTCTAGAGTATGAATGCTTTGGACTATCTGACAAGAAGAAGGGGATACAACCATCCAAATCTTTACAAAAATTAACAAAATGTGATGGTACCCAATCGACCCACTGATCTGAATTCACAATAAGGAGTGGACTTTCATCTAGATGTTCTTCTGCTAATAAGGTTGTGCAAGCCGCACCCTCTGTTAAGCCATCAATTTCGACTAGTGTAGATCGCTTGACACAACTGCTAAGATATTCTTTAATTTTAGGATACTTTTCGATATGTGATCTTTGAACAATAAAAATATGTTCCATTTCTGGCATATTAATATTTTCAATAACCCGGCGAATCATTGGTTTTCCTGCAACATCAATAAGCGGCTTCGGATCCGTGTACCCTTCTTTGAAGAAGCGTGATCCAGCACCCGCCAACGGAATCAAAATTTTCATCATCTTTTCTCTGCTCATTTTAACCTCATTCCCTCAAACACTGTTATTTTATACTTGTTGTTTTCCTCTAAAAGTGTTTTAAAAAAGTCCACATTAATATTTTTTTCTTTACACAGAGCGGCAATTGCCCTAGTGTCTTTCGGCAAACACATTCCACCAAAACCTCTAAAGTTTTTGTTACAATCAAGATAAATATCCTGAATGTGTTCCCTTGTTGTAACCGCATTTTTTACACTAGTATAATTGGCTCCAACTGATTCACATACTTCAAAAAAACTATTCGCGAATGTGATTAACGTTGCATTGTATATATTATTAAAATATTTAGATAATTCTGCTTCTGTTGGCGTCAGCCTACAAAATGATTTTGGATATTTTCCGTGTGCAGAAACAACTTTATCGTAAATCCAATCTTCATTGGTACCGATTATGCAGACGTCGTGATTCTCAACAAAATCAATAGAGGCACATCTCTCTCTAAGAAATTCTGGTACAAAGCAAATGTTATACCATTTGTGCTCATCTATAAGAGATTGTGTAGTCCCCGGTGATACAGTAGATTTAATTGCAACTATACCTTGATACTTTAAATGACACAACTTAGAAACAGTTTCTTCTACTATAGAAGTATCACATTTACCAAGCTTGTCTGAAGGGGTTGGTAGACACAAAAAGCATATTTCTGAAGATAACACGTCTTCTAATTTAGTTCCTAGACGAATATCATGTACCAGTATGTCGTGTCCCAGCTTCTCAAAACCATATTTAATAGCCGATCCTACTACTCCGACACCCACAATTCCAATTCTCACGTATACACTCCTCGCTGTTTATTAATCTGCGTCTCTAGCCCTCCACAATGATAACTCACTGCATCCAACGCTTTTACAACCTCAACGTTATTAAATTTACAACGGTTAAAGAAATCCGTGTCACCTGTAACGTTATGTATAAATACCCCCTCTGGGTCTGGGCTTCCATTTACAAGAACCTTAGACATTGGTCCAAACCTTTGCCAAACATCTTTAGGGCAAATAAAAGGCATGGCATCAAACCTATGACCGTATTCTAATTCATTAGTTGCCAATTGATCTTTACTCAATTCACAAAGCTTATTTGCGAACTCTAGAAACTCCTCTTTCTTAAAATTACTGTGGAGAGTTAGACCAAAATTTCTACATGTGTGTAAGGAAGGCAGGGTTCCCGGCTCGATCAATTTACAGTTAACAATCCGATTTGGCTTGGCGTGTTTATACATATTAGCTAGCCAATCTTTATGAAAATAATGATCTGTAGCAATGGGACAAATATAATCAGTATGTTCATATGCTATTTCGTATCCAGCGTTCCAACCACGATATAGATTCCATAAGAAACCCTTCCCTTCATCATATCCAATATCGACATACTTAAATTTCTTTTCTTCCAACCACTCATATACCTCTGGTGCTGTCTTCCAACAAATAAAAACAATATCTACATCTTCATCTGGCATGCCGCTATTCTCGATTGCGCTTTCAACTGCAAACTTAGCCATATCTAACGCACCGCCGATTTGACAGTACATAACAACTTTTGGATTGTTCCACTCTCCGTTATAATACATTTTATTCGTCCTCTTGTTTTTTCTCTAACAAATATATCACACTGCATTCCCAGGGTGTGACAACATTACCCGCCTTGTCAGTCCAAGGGACTCCCGGCGTAGAATATATTTTTTTTATTTTAATGTTTTTTTCTTCGAAAAAAGTTGACCACCATTTGGGAGAACGGATACAACAATGAGCGGTATTTTCGTGACCCATAACGTGAATTCCAACCAAGGCTAAGTCGCTGCAATAAAAAATATTTTCCCAAAATTTTGACTGCATATTCTCGGGGACATGTTCTACGCATTCGAATGAAATAACTAAATCAAAATCTTTATGATACTCACTAGACAAAGGCTTTGTAAAATCGGCAATAATCCTCTTTTCAGGATTAGCAACAAATTCCAATGGACCATACCCCTCTACTGAATATACATCATAATGTTTTTTTGTACATTCCTCAAAGACCTTCTGAAGATAACCCATGCCTGCACCAACGTCAAGTATTTTGGTTGTGTCTTTGAAGATCCTTCGCCTATCCAGAAAAAATCTTAATAATCCCTCTGCAACGTGTTCCGAAACGCTCGCCATAGCACCGGATCCATCTATACTGGCTGTATGGGTACCATCATGATTCGAACTATACTTACTCATCTTTTTCTCCTTCAATAATGTGATATACCGGTGAATCAAAAACAGTTATGTGTTTCATGCCGTATTTCGGCTCTAGAACATAGTGAAAATAAAAATCATCTCCTGCGCGCCATACAGGTCTGTCGTTGGGATATCCAATCACCAACTTGTTGGGCGGTTCAAGAAAAACGTTTCCTTCCGGATATAGCCCGCTTTCGATGACCCGAGCTTTTTCTAAAACACAGGGCATATACAACCCACGTGGTTCAGTGCGGTTTTCTTTTATTTTTTCAGCATAAGAAAGCCAGCGTTCCATATCAAACTCATCTGGATGGCGACCGAAGTGTTCTCCCTCCACCCTCATAAGGTTAACGCCGTGCATCCCGCTATCCATTTTGCCACTCTCAATTAATCGGCTACAAGGAATATTGACCCCATCGTGGTGCTTTAACAGGTTAGCTAACCAGTCCTTACAAAAAACATCGTCCGAATTAACCAAGCATACATTGTCATATTCACTTGAGGTAACAGCATAATTGTATGCACGATACACTCTGTTTAAATAAAATTCGTTTGGGTCGGGGTTGTTAAATATAGAATATTTAATATCCATATTCTCCAACTCTTTTAACACCTCTGGTGTGGCATCATTTGCCACAACACGGACGCCAACATTCCACCCATCAACTTTACAAAGATCGCTCTGTAACTGATCGCATATGAAATGCAAATATTTCACAGATTTATATACTAGAGTAACCACTTCTACATTTTTATTCATCATCCACCTCTGCGTGTTGTAGATAAAGTTTAGACCCATCTCCGCAAACAATATATGCGTTCGGGTAAGGATCCTGTAACGCTCGTATCTTATTATATATTTCTTTTGCTGAACAGTTAAGCAATTCTTCAATCTTTATCTCACTCATATTCGGAGTTCTTCTCTTGAAATAAGTTGCTTCTTGTTTATTTTGTACTGTTCCCTGAAGTACTGACGAACTATCAATTTGCTTAATCAAGCCTCTTATACCCCACTGACCAATATTCACAATTCGACGAAATATATCTTCTAAATTTCCATTTAGAGAAAAAGGTTGTTGAAATAATATATCACCACGGTCTATGTGCTCGTCCATTTTAAATAAAGTAACTGCGCTCTCTTCTTCACCATTTATTATTTGATGTTGTATTGGAGAGCCTCCTCTGTATTTTGGTAGTGGCGAAGGGTGTAAACATATGCACAAGTGGTTATCTACAATATTCTTCTCTACAATCCAACTCCATCCAACAAAAAATATGGCTTTTGGCTTTTCAAGCTGTAGTTCTTTTTCGAATTCATCTGGAGATTCTATTAACTTTACGGAAGATTTGTGTTGGTCGCCAATCGTTAAATCAAAATATATTTCTCTTGCCCATGGGCGATATCCGCAAAATAAAATTTTTGACATTTATTTCACCACCCTAATTGCCTGAAAAGCCTCTGCATATTTAGACCCAGATTGCCCACCTCGTAACGTCGCTAACGCATCAATGTGCTCAACACTGCGGAATGCTCTGTTTTGCGAAGCCATGGCTTTGTACGCTTCCTTTTTCTTCTTCACATCAATAGGAATAAAATAATTTGGTTTAAAACCAGAGCCTATTGTATGTGTGTGGTCCCAAAAGAATACGTGTGGCTGTTCATACACAAGGACCTCCTTGACAAAGAAGTTTATATCGTGAGGGCGCAATGCAATTAAAGCTGCTTCGTATACTGCGCGATGGTCCTGATTGTATGATGGGTATGGTATAAAAATTTGTTTTGGTTTATGTTTATTAATAAAATTTGAAAAATCGTCAATTAAATCAGTTGCCAAATATCCATTAACCTTGTTACCGTGGAGAATTATATATGAATGACCAAGTATTTCAGAGGCGGCTGTTGCTTCCTTAATCCGTTCATCGCGAGAGACGACGTGAAAATCATCTATACCACAATATAGAACTAATGTGTTTTCGTCTAGTATGCCACCACAACCAAGTACATCATCATCCACATGTGGCGAAATAACGATTTTATCATACATTAAAGCCTCTTCTTCTCTAAGGGTGAGACATTATCATCGGTACTGTACCAGTCGGGAAAAATATCATCTTGTATACGCTCGACGCGCAAGCCAGTTTCATCAATTAGTCTTTCCAACATTGGTCCAGTTTGACCCTTGGATTTATATATATGGTACCGGTTCATTATCTGTTCGTCTGTAGCGAACCCTCGATGAATTAAATCTCTATCAATCCTAACTTGCTTAAGAAGCCCTTGTGGAAATTGAGGTTGATGCAAACCGCCGTTATCAACAAACTTCAACAATCCATTATTTCTCCAAAATACACGGCGTCCATTTTTATGAAACCAGTCGTAATCGTTATCCACACGATGATACACATCGCTTCGCCAAAGGTTATAATGCCCCATAACTATCGCATCAATTTTTTGTTGTGTGGCTTGTTCTAAAATATTATATATTTCCCTATGATCGTTTCTTAACATCCTTCCATCTAGAATAGTATCACCATCAATCCAATAAATCCAATCTACATCTGGATGTTCTTCTAACACACGTCTTAAAAGAACGTCTTTACAGGATATCTCTCGCTCAAAGTCATTCACTGGCGATTCGATCACAACAGTGTTTTTATATCTCTTATAATATTCTTTGCTTCCATCGTCAGATGCCTGATCATATATGTATATATAATCACAAAATTCCATACAACGGAACCAGTTTTCTAAGTTCCCATTCGATAGTTCATTACGAAGTTGGGAAAATCCAATAATTTTCATTATAGTTGCTCCCTCAGTATATCAACGATCATCTGTGAAGCGTTACCACCACCAAGCCAATCGGTATGCGCCTTTATACGTGTCATAACCCAATCAACTGAATCGATAAACGAATTCTCATCGAATTTTAACATAAAACTACAATCGTTTTCAACAGACTCTGGACGCTCTGTAAATTCTCTAGGCACCACCACTGGAATACCAAGGAGTGCTGGCTCTTCTTGTGCGGTACCGCTATCGCTTATAATAAAACGACTATCCTGCTGCGCTCTGACGTAATCTTTATAACCCATCAGCGGTATTGTTTCTATATCTCCCAAGTCTATATTATATTTCTTTAAACTCTCTTCAGTTCTTCCAAATGAGAGCATTTTAACCGGAGTAGAAAATATTTTTGAATACCTATTGGCATATTCAATTATTGCTTTGAGGCGCTCGGGGTATAAAAAGTTTTCTGGTCTATGAATATCTAAAAGAATGTGTTCCCTTGTTCCCTCATATTTTAGATCTGCTATTTTACGCAATGGTTCAACAATTGTATTTCCCACAACATATATTCTATCCTCTGATATGCCCTCCCTAAGCGCCTTTTTCTTATAATTCTCATGATAAACAAACAAGAAATTACTAACGTGATCACATACTTTACGATTGATCTCTTCTAACATTCTTTCGTCGTAGCTACGCATCCCCGCTTCAATGTGTCCAACCTTATACCCCTGTTTACGAACTGGTACGGAAGCCAGGACAGAATTACTATCACCTAAAAACAACACAATATCTGGATTTATTTTACGCTGTTCAAATAATTCTAACACCCTAACCGACAATTCTGCTTGCTGATGGTGATGAGAGCGACCTTTTCCACCAATTGATAAGTTATAATCAGGCTCTCTTATATCAAGGTCTTTAAAAAATACGCCGGACAATAGATCGTCATAATGTTGACCTGTGTGTATTAAAATATGTTCGAATGCATCATCTTCATCTAGTTTTCGAAATATCTCTGACATACGAATAAAGTCTGGACGTATCCCCGTAACCGTTACTACTGTTTTTTTACCCATTGATTACACCTGTTTTCTTCCACTCTAAGATCATATTCTTGGTTATTCTCTCTGCCTCTAAAACACAACTGGCATTTGTGGACGTTAAGGATGTCGGAGGGAACCGATGCCAGCCAAGGATTTCATCAATGTAGGCTACTTTATTTTCTTTAGCCAACATCGCCATTTTTACTTCCATGTGATAATCCTCTCCGGGGAGATTGAGATATTCCCCAGATTTATTTTTGAGATCCATCGTAAACATAAAAGAAACTCCAGAATGACAATTATGTAAATTAATATCGACCCAGTTATCTACGACAAACACTTTCTTCGACGGCTCACCTTCCCAGATAAAACCGTTCTCTGCCCATTTGTATCCTACAGGACTATCTGATGGAGTGTAAGCGCGCCAGCTTCTATTAAATCTCTCGCTATGATAAGCCGTGAACACTAGTTCAACACCCTCTTCTTCCACCGCTCTGACCATCTTGTTTAAACATTCCGGTGGTCTTCGATCATCCGAGGATATCCAAGTGCCATAGTGCCCAGCCGCTTTCGAAAATCCATAATTTAAAGCGCTGCCGGTGCCGCCATTTTCTTTTTTAAAGAAGCTAATAAAATCATACTCATTTGCATACTCTTGGCATATTTTAGCGGTAGAATCAGTAGAGCCGTCATCCACTATAATAAGTTCTATATTCGAATAGGTTTGTTTAATTATATCTTCTATCGCTTGTGCAACATACTTCTCATCATTATATGCTGGCATTATAACTGACACTAGTTTATTATTACGAGCAAATTGAGTCTTATCAACGAACTGAGAAAGGTGAACAGCATCCTGAAATATATTTTCTACTAGCTCGGCAATTTCTTGCTTTTTATTACGCATATAATCGACCAGTTCTTTTCCCTTAAGAGAAAACCATTCTTCTCTGGTGGCACCAACCATATTATTAGCAATCACGCCGATACCCATCATTCGAGCTTCACAAACCACTCTAGAAAGAGTTTCTGGTGTTTTTGGCAAGAAAACAAACTTTTTCTTTTTTGCCATGGTTTTTAAAAATGCCTTTTGATCGTTTGAAGAGATCAAACTATAAGGTATCTTTTTAGTGTCACAGTACTCAATAGCTCCTAGGGTGTTTTTATGTTCAATTGATGAAGACATAATAGAAGCGCCATCATCTTTAGGGATAGTAGAACACTCTTCTAATAAGTCTAAAATTTCGTCAGACCACAAATTCCCACCTAAGGAAATTATATTTGGTAATGCCAAATTTCTATACAGAATTTCAGCATGAAAATTTGTCTGACATAACGTTGCCATGGCACCGGCATAAAAATGTTCATTGACTTTATATTTAATTGGTGCTCGACAACCAGAAAATATAGCAGGGTTCCGATTGATTAAATATTTATGGTCATGTTCATAAATTATATATTTACATTTTTGTAGTTGTGCTCGGGACGCCTCAGATAGTTCAATAAAATTTGAAACAATAAAAAAAGAGTCCTTGTTCTTTTTAATGAACTCAGGACTCACATTGGCTGACTTTATTTCATCAATATCATTTTTACGATTTTTTAATAAGAAAAAAAGCTCTTGATTATTAATTTCGCAACCACCGACCACTTCGCGAGGCAAGTAATCAGATATTAAAATATATTTCATTCTCAATCATGCTCTTGGATCGTATCGGATGGTGCAAACACTTCAACAGGCACAGACGCAGGCTCAAAGTGTATTCCCATCGCTGATACAAATTTATCATACTGATTTTCACTTGTCAAGTTTTTTTCAATATATTTTTGTAATTTTTTTGCTTGCGATTTAACTAACCCGTGTTCATTATATACTTTTCTAAGTCCGGACTTAAAGGATTTTTCCTTAGGAAAACACCACATCGATTCCGGAATGATTACATCAGCCCATACCGCCTCTGATTGTACTTGTTTAAGTTCATAATCTACTTTGACGAATGCAGGTCGCATCTTTTCCTTTTTTGATTTCTTATTCTTAACCGGCATTGTCAAAAAGTCCAAATACCCACTCCAATTGGGTGCGACAACCGGAAGACCATTTTGTGCTGCTTCTAGCATTGGCAAGCCGAACCCCTCTCCGTGAGATGTAGATACCAGTGCTTTAATACTTTCGTTACAGTAAAGAGATTTCATTTCTCCCTCTGATAAAGTTCCGTGAAGAAGATAAACCTTACACTTCCGCTCAGGGAACGACGATAGTAAAAATTGCAAATTTGTCAAAGTCGATTGCCTGTCTATAAGACAGTTTTTCGCAAGATTAACCTTAACGACCAGCCCTACATCTTCTTGATCGTGGAACTCTTCCACAAACCAGTTTAAAGTGTTAACAAAATTCTTTCTTGGGCTGAGTTGTGCCACGGTTAGAAAATTAAATTTTGTATCCAGCACAATATCAATAGCTTGCGAATCGACCTCTTTCGATGGAAAAGAAACCGGTTCTACGGGAGTTGTACAACGAACTTCAACCTCTTCTCCAGTAGGAGTCCTCGCTTGCCAACTTGTAGTCATAAACGCCTCTTTGGCGTGTTTTGATGGTACAATAATCCGATTCATGAGAAAAGTTTTTTCCATCCAAGAAGAGGATATTTTTGTTGTCTCAATTCCGGCAGTATACCCAATGTTGATTGGAGCCAGCCTCTCAAATTCCCCTGGGATTGTTACCTGTAGTGAAACTTCATAAGTTCCTCGATTGTGATTATGAAGCATGGTTTTTTGCAACAAATTGTCAATCCACTGTCTTTCCTCATCATCCTCTGTAATCCAAGATGTGGATCCCCAATTTGTATTTTGAAGATATATATCAAATTTATCATTATGGTGTTTAAGAGCCCTAAGTGCAAATCTGGTTTGCTCTCCATATCCACTCCTGCTTAGAGCAGGACCTCTTACTAAGATTCTTTTTTTCATGATACCTCCATCAGTTCCCAACGATCATACCCCTTTCTAGTTTCCCAAGAGCCGTGCTGTTCACAAACATTATCTATAATTTCCACCCAACGTTTTTGAAGGGTTAAGAAATTATAATTTTTCAATGCGTGTGCTCGACCTGCCTTACCCCAAGCCAATCTTTCTTCTTTTGTTTTATTGTACATTTCTAACATGGCTTCAACAACCTGCTCACCATTTAGTCTGTCCTCATAAATCCAAGGAATTGGTTGAGAACCGATAATCGCTTTTGATGATGGTTCTAAGCCGATTCCAAACCAGTCTTTTCCGTTTGTCACCTGCTCTTGTAATCCACCAGTCATAGTAACAATTATTGGGGTTTCACAATTTAATGATTCTAAAGTACCCAAACCAAACCCTTCTGCATCTGCAATATTTATTGTACAATCTGCAAGATTATACATTACAGACATTTGTTCTGGCTGGATCTTCTCTTCTGAGAATTGCACCTGTCCTTTTATAAGATTTAAATTGGCGACAATTGCCTTCAGGTCCTGTCCTGCTGGGTCTCTTGTATTAGTGTGCATAATAAGTTGAGCCTTGTCATGACCAACTTTATCAAGAAATTCTTTAAACCAAAAGATCAAAGAACCGCTCTGTTTTCTGCGAGCGTTACGGTTATTCCACAAGAAAATAAATTTTCCCTGTTCAATGTTTAATTTTTCTTTTAAATTTTTAATTTCTTCTTGCTCCAGTGGTTTAAAAATTTCTGGATCAACAGCATGCGGAAGATGTATTGTATCTACTGTGGGCGATACATTTCTCACAATATCATCAGTGACCTTTGAGATGGTCACAACAAGATCGTTTGAGTCATAATACCGCTTATTAAAAGTTGGATATGGCTTATTGTCCCATACGTGGTAATATACCATAGGAATATGGCACCTGATCTCGTCTTCCATTTCCCAAAGCCATCCGTAAAATCTAGGGTCGGTCATAAACCATATTACATCTGGCTTACCCGTCCTCATAAGAGAACGAATTATCTCAGGATTTCCATATCCGTCAACCGGATAGATAATCCAGTCATCCCCATACTTTTCCGTCTTCTGAGGTGTGTAATCATCGTGCTTCATTGCCCCAGCAAGACTAATAACTTTATATCTTCCTGTTTGTAACAGGGCTTCGATAAAATATTTTGTCTGTATACCAACACCCGATGGAGACAGAGGGTGGTCTGACATTGTTAAAATTGTTTTCTTATTGTTCATGTTTTTTACCTGCAATGTTCTGTGTTGTAAAATTCACAAGAGCCATACACCCCATGGCAAGCTAAGCGATTTTTTACATACTTCTTATTTGTTATATTATATAACGCTTTTACCAACAATTTAATAGCATTTGATGTTTTTTTCTTTCCAGAAGTGACTCGGAATATCTCTACAAGATTATTTTTTGCTGTCCTTTTTAAAAGGGCAAAGTGCGTTTCAATCTTAGATGGATCGATCCCATGTTTAATAGCAAAATAATGTTTATAAAAAGTTAATTGATAATTGATCATCGGATCTGCTTTCTTTTTGGAATCCCATCCCCAAGAACACGTTTTCCAATCAATAATGTGATACTTTCCATCCGGAGTTTTAACAACCAAATCTATATACCCTTTAAAAGAAAAATTTGCCCCGTCATATTCATTAATCGGAACATATATATTCTCTTCCGCTGAAACGACTTCATATTTTCCAAAATACTCCTTCACAGAGGGTAGGATTTCAGGAATAATTTTAGTTGCCTGAACCCTCATAGACGTCACTAGCTTTTTATCCAAACTCTGCACTACCTCATCTGGTAACGACTTTAGGTTATTTAAGAACGTTTTTTCAAATAATAGTTTGTATTCTTCCAATGAGTATTCTTCGGCTAGAAGAGCACATTCACAAACATCATGGATAGCTGATCCGAATGCAGTATATGCATTTCCCTCGAATCCTTTTAATTTATCGATATGAACCAGTTTGTGGTAATGGGCACAATGATTCCAGTTTTTTAATTCTGAAAACGATATGTGAGACATTTATCCCTCTTTTTTTGAAGTTGTTTTTGTTTGTTTTTTTCTTGGCGCAGACTTTGTTGTACGCTTCGCAGTCTCTTTTAAATAAAAAACATATGTTGCTCGCTGTGATTCTTGAAATTTATTGTTAAGGATATTAGTCTTGCCAGAGATTATATCACCCACTGCTACACCAGACTTTTCAAGAGCGGTTATAACATCATTTTTATCATATCGAATTTTGTCATCGAATGCTGCTGCCTCCGGTAAAAAATTAACATCAACGGTGATTGTGTTGTCAGTTTTTTTAGTTTTAACATTACAATGTTTTAGTTTAATCATTTTTTTCTCCTATTTTTTAGAATACTACATGTAAAATATTTTGTCAAGTTTATAATACAATACCGGGCTAATATTTTTAAGCTTTTCTTTTTCACCCTTGATCAAATACCACTCAAATCCATTGGCAAAATATTCTCTTAGAGATGTTACAGCATACGGAGACATAAAAAGCCCGGACGTAAGTGTGGTTAATAACGGGTAGCCCACATCTTGATAAAAAAAAGTATCCAACCCTTCATCGTATTCTGTCTTGAAAAAATCTCCCCTAGAGCCTTCAACATATTGATAGCCATGAGAGATCAGTATATCCCTGAGTCTTTTTCTTTTCCCGATAAATTCCAACTCTAATTCTCCATCAGCATATATATCTAATGGATAAACCGTTTCCATTGCATGCGCGACTTCGTGCCCAATGGATTCTATATAATCTTCTATTGTTTCTAGGGCGTTCGAAATGAAAATAGCACCGTCTTCATAAAGTGCTTCTACTTCCCTCTGTTGGAGGGATTTAAATTGCCCAACGTATATCACATCCACTGCTTGAAAAAATCTTTGAGGGATGCGTGACTCGATCACTGATAATATTTCTTTGATAGAAAATTCCCCAACCAAAGAATTCTGTAGAATTACCGGAATTGAATTATACAGTAGATGCTCTTTACTTTTTTGTAGACTAGAAGAAATATATTCTTTAATATTATTGCTCATTTTCTGTCTTCTCGGAAAATATGTGTTCAGAAGTTTTTTCTATATCCTGAAAAGCTTGATGATATCCTCTCACCCAATTTTCCTCCGCTATGGCAAGCACAAGCTCCGGAAAATCTTTTGATAGAGTTTCTACAACCATTTCTACTGTTACTTCGTCATTATCTGGTGAATGTGAGTTTCCCGCATATTCTACAATAAATTCTTTTAACTTATTGTCGCCAGCTACAACTTCTTTTAGAGAAGAGTTTTCTTCTTCCTTTTTATCTGCGAATTTAATTTCCATTTTTTACCTATAGTGCTTTTGCTGCTAGATCAGCAACTTTAGATCTTTCTCCCTTTTGAAGAGTCACGTGACCGGTCAAAGAATACTCCTTCATCCTTTCAATTGCGTGAGTAAGACCATTTGTGGTTTCATCAACATATACATTATCTATTTGTTCAATGTCTCCAGTTAACACTATTTTAGTACCTTCTCCGACTCTTGTTAAGATTGTTTTCATCTCATGCACTGTGAGGTTTTGGGCTTCATCAATGACAATATAGGCATTAGTAATTGACCTACCTCTTATATAAGTCAAAGCTTCCATCTCAATAGTTCCATTTTCAAGGTACATATCAAGAGTAGCTTTGTCATTGCCCATAAGGAACTGGAGATTGTCCTGAATCGGCGCTAACCAAGGAAGCATCTTTTCTTCCAAAGTCCCAGGAAGAAATCCTATATCCTTCCCCATAGGCTGTACAGGGCGTGAAACTATTACCCTCTTATATTGGCTACTGTTTCTATCTCCTTGCTCCATTACCTGTTCTAAACCTGCTGCGATTGCCAACAAAGTTTTTCCTGAACCTGCTTTACCTATTAAAGATACCACAGATACTCTCGGATCCATTAAAAGTTCCAATGAAAATGTCTGTTCTTTGTTTCTTGCTTTAACTCCCCAGACGCCGTTTCTATAATTAATTATTTTTTTTAACGGAAGGTTGTGCCCTTCATAACGAGCGAGTGCAGTTTTTTTCTCATTTGCACTTGATACCAGCATTATAAATTGATTTATATAAAATTTTCCATCTGGTTCATCGAGAATAATTTCTTCTTTTCCCTCGTAGAAACGATCAACCATCTCTTCATCTACGAGGTGGGTTACAAAACCTGTATACAATTCAGAACTTTCTCTAACCACCTGTTGTGTGAGGTAATCTTCACTGTTCAGCCCGACTGCATCGCACTTAACACGCATATTAATATCACGCGAGACAACGACTACTTTTCTTGCACTATTATTTTTTATTTCAGTTAGCGCTGTACCTATGATCTGATTGTCGGGGTCCGTTGCGGCAAAACTAATCGGAAGATCTTCAGGTTCAAAAGTTTTGGCATATGCAACTCCCTTTCCTTTTCGAATTCGTACCCCTTTATTCAAATTCCCTCTCTCTCTGAGTTCATCAAAGATACGAATTATTTTTCTCGCATTAGCTCCAACACCATCTTGACGCTTTTTATGTTTATCAATTTCCTCTAATACCTTTAAAGGTACGATTATATCATTTGTACCATAAGAATAGATCGCGTTAGCATCTGTGAGGTATACACTAGTGTCCAATAAGAACGATTTTTTAGCCATTATATTTATCCCGCCTATTAACTAAATTATTTTTTTTCATATATTTTGTCTTTCCCCTCTTCAATCCAAAAAAAACATCTCTCAACTTCATGCTCTTCGTATGAGGGGATTTTTACTTCTTCCAACACTGCTTCAGTGCTCTGATTAGCGTTTTTTTGGTGTAATGTAATAAAAGAAGCGGGGATACCTACAAACCATATAGCTGCAATTATCAATTTTATTTTAAGTCGCATATTATACAAACCATCATTTCTATAATAAATAGAGTGGAAAGCTCATTTTATCTTCTAGTTACTAATGGAAAAGAAATAATTTTGGAGGCAATAATGTGAACAAAATAGTTAAAACAGTAGCTTATCTTTTCATATTTTTGCTTTTGTCTAGTTGCGCGCACAGCAATAATCTAAATTATCAAAAAAAGATTCTTCAAAGAAACTCATTTTTAAAGATTGAAAAGAACCTAACAGTTGAAACCTGTATAGAAGAAGGAAAATGTGATACAAGGCGACTTGGTTCTTCGGGCTCAGGTGCTGTTGTAAAAACAAATTTTTGGGGAGCTTACGTCTTAACCGCCGCTCACGTTTGTGATGATTCAGATGTTATAACTCAGATAAAATTAATAACCCCAAACGCAAAAATAAAAGCCTCTTTTGTGGTTGTTACTCTTGATGGGCAACGTCTTCCAGTGAAGATAATTGATATGGACTTCAAAAACGACATGTGTATGCTCTGGGTTGATAACTTATTCGAACCCGCTTTGACGATATCCCCCTCTCATCCGGTACCAGGAGATAAGGTATATAATATGGCTGCGCCATTAGGTGTGCACTCAAAGAATATGGTACCTATCTTTTCAGGTTATTATAATGGAATTGATGCAAGGAACATTGCTTTCTATTCCATTCCCGCATTTGGTGGAAGCTCCGGCTCACCAATAGTTAATCACCAAGGGGAACTTATAGGTATGATTCACTCAACCTTAAGGTTTTTCCCAGAAATTGCGCTTTCTCCCAATTATAAAGCGATGCGCGCTTTTATCAATCGCTCGATTGAACAGCATGCTGCTTCTAGAATTATTAATGTTTTTTATAACGTTATATTTAGATAATAAAAAAGCCAGTCAATGACTGGCTTTTTCTTTTTTATCTTTTATAAGAATTATTCTACTTCTTCAAGAGCATCCTTCATCACATCAATTGATTCTTGCTCCGTTACATCAATATATTGAACCCGAAGCCCTCCGTCCAGTTCTTCTGTCTTTACTATTTCTAACACATCTCCATCTCGAACTGTCACAGGTGGGGCGTCAAGTAAGCCGGAATCTGTAGTCTCCACTACTTCTTCCTGTACTATCTCTTGTTCTGCGGCGGTAGTGCAAGCCTGAAAAAGCGGCACAAATGCCAGCATCGAACACAACGATGCAACCGCTGTTATATAAACCATGATCTTCATTTTTCTCTCCTAAATTGGTGTGGGTGAATAAAATATTGGTTATAAGTATACCATTAAAGACTCAAAAGTCAAATAAAAAAAAATATTTTTTTATACTTCTTTATGTAAGAACTTGGAGAAGCAACTCATCCAAGATAAATACTTTTCTCCGTGGAGACCATATAAAGTTGCTGCTGCACTCGATAATAGTGAATTGCCATCTTGAGGAGTAAAGGAAAACCCGGTTATCATTGTAGAGTTTTTCTTTGTCAACACTTCCAAAGTAGGAGTTGAAATAACTGTTTGATTATATATTCTACCATAGAATCCATGGTCGCGACCATATGAAAAAACCCTATTTGCAGACTTGTGTCTTGTCAAAGAAATCATATGATTATCTTTAAGTGTATCTAAAATTCTAGAATAATTATTTTGCCCATTAATTTCAATATTGAATCTTATCACATGCATATATTGAGTGTTAGTTTTCATAGCACTCGAATATAAACTGTTTTGAAATGTTATCCCTTTGGTTTTAAACAAATTTACAACGTCTTTCGCGTGGTGTGTTCCATTGGTAGGTGATGTGTGTAAAGAAAGGTATGGTGATGCGATGAAGCCATTATCCTGACTTAGATCGTTAGCCCTTCTTATGCAAACAAAGTCTCCGCCAAGGACACCAAATGAACAATGAAGATTATTAACAAGACAAGCAATACTATGAGTATTACAACTTACAACTTGAATAAAATTATTTTTCTCCGACGTGAGTACTGTATCGTTAATCCCATATGCATATGGTAAACCAAAATCCGTCTCACTGCCTTGTGCAATAAAAGTTTTATTAGGATACTCTTCTGATAAATCTAAATATACTGCTTCCTTATTTTTATTTCCTGCTGGTGTACAATCAACGATGACATCACATTCTTTTAATGCTTGTTCATAATCACATTCTACTTTATGCCCCAGGTCTTCGAATTGTTTTATACTTTGTTTATCGGTCACCAATTTAGCACCACGATTGATCAAACTATTGACCTTAGCTACTTCATATCTCAAAGGTGTTCTTTTGTGAAAATAAAGATTATCAATTCCCATTTGGGATTTAAGGACTGAAAAAAGACCAATTAAAGGTTCGCCGATAGTCCCTGTACCGACCACTAAAACATTTTTTGACATTTCTACTTCTTAGCCCTTTTCTTTCTTGTTCTTTTCTTCGTTGGGGCTTTTTTTGTTGACTTCCTTATTGAAGCTGTGGCTTTCTTAGTTGTTTTTTTCTTAGTTGTTGTTTTCTTTACCGGTGGTGGTTCTGATGTGACAACTGGTTCTGGTGTGACAACTGGTTCTGGTGTGACAACTGGTTCTGGTGTGACAACTGGTTCTGGCTGTATGCTAACAGCCTCGGCTAATTCCGAGGCTCTATTTTCCAGCCACTCTTCTTGTGATATTTCCTCATCTGATGCAGTAACAATCTTATTTATTACTGCATTGATTTTTTGTTCTGCTTGTTGAGAATTTGCATCACCCGCTGCTTGTAAAGCGCGAGCAATTGCTGCTTTTCTTTTTCTTGGATTTGCCATTAGTTATATAATTCCTCTAATAATATTTTTATATACATTTGGTGGAGACGCCCGGAGTCGAACCGGGGTCCAATATGTATCCAAATATTTGTCATTCACAAGGTTAGTTAATTTCCTATCACAAATTAACAAAGTTAGACGGTTATTTCCTAATGCTTACCGTCCTGTTGCATTAGACTTTTTGTTTTTACAAGTTATCTCTTGTTTTGCTCTTCTTTGTTAAGATGGTTCAGAGCGACCACCTAATTACGCAGCTAAGGCGTAATTAACTTCAACGTTATCGTTTGCAGTTAAAAAAATGAGCGTTTTTACTGTGTACACTCACACAGCCTTGCACAAATATCCTTCGACACACTGTCGATACCATTTCGTCCCCATAATGTAAAAGATCAAAAAACTGTGGAGGGTGTTAGATCCTCACTCTAACAAGGCTAGGTTCCTTTTAACTGACTTCCATAAGTCGCCTTCATCCGAGAACCATTGAAGGGCGTCGGTCCATTGTCATATGTTCCTGCGTTTAGCACCCCCACAGTCACAGGTGTTATCTCCTAATATATATTATGTTTTTTTATTTGTTAAGTTTACCTTTTCCAATACCAACACTTCATAATAGACCTCCGGTACTATATCTTATAACTACAATCATAACAGAGATATAATTATTTGTCAAGCTCTTCTTGGCTAAAAAATGTATCTGCGCCGTATTTTTTTATTAAACGATACAAATATTCTGTATTAATACCTAAAAACCTTGCTGCTTCCATTTTAGTTCTAGCTGCTGACAAAGTATATTTTAGTACAGCGGCACGACATATCTCTGGAACTGAATACCATAATGGAAATCCATACATTTTACCACCAGTTGCTTTTGTGGCGAGATCTAATTTAAGGGCGATTAGTTCTTCCAAACTCAGAGCACCTATCATAAGTTCGAACTGCTCATTAGACTTGCCGTCTTTTCGAAGTTTTCTTACGACACTATACTCAGGATTTGAACCATAAAGTTTCTTTTTACTTTTCCAAGTCAAGATTAACCTTCTAGTTTAGTTTCGCCGCTGGAGATGCCGCTTGATTGCGGAGATCTTACTAATTGAAATCGACTGGAGAACGGGGCTTGACCATGGCTTGCACCACCTACCATTCCTGTAAGTGTACCCATCCCATCGCACGCGCTTAGGTTACAGGCAGTTGCGCTCAATGTCCAATCACCATATGCCCTACCGGGAATTAATTGAAATAATTGTATTACCCCAGTGCTTGGACCGCGTTGATAAGCCGCTGATATATGCAAGGTCGGCTGACATGCGTTAATTGCACCGTGAAATCGACTGGTGACGTCTGCTTTATCAGAACAGCCTGATAAACCTATAGTTACGGTTGGTGTACCGTCATTGTCAGCGCCGGTTTGTGCTCCGGTTACGTCAGAAGACGATTTATCAATTATAAACCGCACTCGGTTACCCTTAGCATCTTGTAATGTGAAATGATCATCAGTGCTAAAGTCGCTTAAAGATGTGCCATCGATAGTGAAAGAGCCATATGCTTTTCCCGTCATGCCATCCCCTACAACATCAAAATTAGCGTGACTATGAGCTATATCATAATGATTTAAAGTAAAATCTGAATGTACAACCGCCTTAGGCTCTGCCGGAAGCAGTTCAGTGGTTAAGGAACGGTCTTCATCTTCGCCTACGGTGGACATTTATTTATTCCTCGTCAGAATCTTTTACAATCTTGAGTTTGGTTTTCTTTTTAGGTTTATCTTCAGCAATAATAACTTCGACTTCCCATTCTCCCTCTGATAGAAGTTGGGGCATTAATGCGCCGCGAACGTCGCAGCCATCTTTTCTGCACTTGTCCCTCGCAGCCTTTGAAGCTTCATCGACAGTATCAGCCTTAATTTTTACTTTATGTGTTGGCATATCAGACATTTATTTTCTCCTATTAAACAGTTCTATGTTCTATCTAACTTCCCAAGCAACCTGCCAACCAGCAAGTGCTGTGGTGCCGGTTCCATCCGACGTTACACGAATTTTAATTCCGTTACTGTTATTCGCAGCACCCTGCTCGATATCGATATAGGTTCCCGCAGCCTGGACGCCACTTTTCGTACTAATAGACGAGTTATCGTCACCATTGCGGAAGTTAATATCTGTATTGGCATCTGCATTTTCGATATAAATTCTGAGTTCGTCGCCACCAGTCCACGTTGCGGGCTTCAGGAAAAAATCAATAGCAGAGCCATTGCTCACGTCCTCAAGTTTAGGGACAGTCTTGGCATCAGGACCAGCGGGGCAATGTAAGATGCCCGTATCAGCCGTTGCGACTGTCGCGAGGCTCATGCCAGCATCAGTCGTGGTAGAGGTAAGATAATAACGAGTCATAACAGTGTCCCAATTTGCTGTTCCACTCATACGAGCATCAAGCTCGGCAACGGTTTCCAATCCGGCATCCTCTGCTAAAGATGCACCAGCGGGGTTATTCTTAAGTTTAGAACCAACAGCGCCATGGGTAAACCCACCGTCACCGTCGTGTCCGAAAAGACCGATCTCCAAAAGATTTTCTAATCCCGCTGTATTGAAGTCACTCGCGTTAGCGGTGCCTCCCTTGGCTAATACGCGCCCGATTTGCGCTCTTACTTTTCTTTTCTTTGGGCTTGGCATTTTTATATTTCCTCCTAGCGACAGTATGTCTGTTTATAAATAGTATGCTCTGGCTTAAAGTTCCAATTCTTCTTCCCCACTTTCTGTGGCTTCTGCTTCCGCCTCATATTCATCAGTAGTGGGTTCTTGGGTTATGGAGGCAAGCTCTTCTTCAAATCGATCAAAATATAATTTTAAGTTTGTGATCAGGTAATCGTAAAAAAGCTGTTTGTCTTCCTCATTCGACAGAAGCCTATATGCTTCAACAATCTGCTTTTCAACTTTTTCAAACGCTCGCTGAGCGAAGTTCCGACCGGTTTCATCTTCGCCATCCAATCCAAAGGTGTCTGTCTCTTCTTCGCCTTCCTCTTCTTCAGGGGGTTCTTCATCAATATCAATAAATTTATCCTCGCCTGTCTCAACGTCTAAATTAATTTCTGCTTCTTCTTCTTGTTCTTCAAGTTCCGGAAGCGCCATGTCCATATCTGATGGGTCTTCCATACTTTTTGATGTTGATAGTGCGTTTTGTGTTGCATTAATAACGTGTGCACGAAAAGATTCCCTTTGTTCTACATCTGTTGTGAGCATCTTATACTCTTGTTCAATCTGAGGGATTATTTTTTTAAGCAGATCTGCAAGTACATTGATTCCTGTGTTCTCATGAGGTGCCATCTCTTCTGCCGCTTCGGTGATTATATCTTTAATAATTTTACGAAGAACTTGCTCTTCTTTTAAAGCTGCTTTAAGTTCTTTTTTATTCTCATTAATGAGTTTCTTTGCGACACTTCTTATGTGTTCTCTCAGTGTTAATTCTTTTATAAATTCTTCTCTGTTTGTAAACATTTTGTTCTCCTCAAATACTCACTTCGTATCTTTTCTGTGCACCAAAATTATCTGTTTTAAAATCGTCTTTTCTCATAACTGTTATAATGTTAACCGAATCCGGTCCCTTACGCATTCTAAGAGCAGCAACAACATTTAATGCTGGTTGCTTACCTTGTTTTGCTCTAACTAAAAAGGCTTCATCATTATCTAGTTCACCATTCATGTAATCGTTCATTATAGGACCCATTGCTTTATCTAAGGCTTTTACAATACTATCCTTAGAAATAGTCATCCCACGTCCATCTTGTTTATGTCTAAACCGGCGCTCTTCACCGTGCTTTGTTGGAACAACTGATAAGTCTTTAAGATCTAAAACAAACTTTTCTCCCTTAAAGGTTTCATACGATTGCGATTCTTTGATTTGTTTAAGCACAGCTTCATATATTTTTTCATCCATTGCACCCTTATACGATGTTTTATCCCAACTTTTCATAAGAGGGATAAGTTCTTCAGCCAACATATTAACTTTCACAACATCAATCGAAGGATACTCCGCATCAACAAGCGCGTACCATCGATGGTGCCCATCAATTAGATAATCATCAGATGACACCATCACAGGTTTTGAGGTGGCTAAAGACTCTAAGCCCTTTTTCGAAACCATTCCTGCCACTTTGTCTAAATTAATTTCTTTTTGAATCGGAGTTAGCTCACTTGGGTTAACTGATTCTCTTTCAGTCGATACCCCATGCTCTTCACGAAGCCATTCCATAAACTCAGGCACTCGTGTTGATTTGATCTGGGGTAAGTCTTGTCTAGAAAGTTGCATTCCATAATCTAAATTAATGATATCACTCGTATCCTGCTTAAGTTCGTTGATCAATTCTTGTGTAAACTCAGATTGTTTCCAAACATTATAAGGTTTCTTTTTATTATTTGTTGTACCAGCAGATATTTCTACAGCCCCGGTCGACATGGCAGAAATTTCATCGAGATCTTCTTCTTTTACTTTTTCCGGAAGTCCTTTATGTTTTGTACTGGCATAATCATCAGCGTCTTCCTTAGACATACTCTTTGCAGCCTTTTCTACGGCATCACTAGCACAGTCTCCTGTATCTTGGCATTTTTTGACCATACCCATAAATCGTTGTTGAGACTTTGATTTAGCTTTTTCAACAATAAGTTGTCTAATCATCCCACGAAGAAAGGGCATAAAAGATTCCATCACTGCCTCCTTCGCCTCTGGTTCACTGGCTGGTAATTCCTGATCAGGTCTTACAATGCTCCAAGCTTCACTGGCATCTTTTAGAGGCACATATTTTGCAAAGCTTTCAAAATCGCCATCTGCGATATATCTACGCATCGTTGTACCATCAGTACCGCCAACCATCATAGGAGTCGTCACAATTTCTATGTTTAATTGATAACCATTTTTATCTGACCAAGATTGAGCATTATTGAATCGGTTGTCGCATGCGTCTTTAGCTCCGCAGCCAAGCATAAGTGTTTGCCCCGGTCGAAGCTGCTTCATAAATTCATAAGCTGCGCGAATAGGAGTCGCGTCTTTAACGATGACTGCTTTCATTTTGTTAGCAAGACCTTTTTCTTTTATATACAGATCCCATAATTTCTTTGACATCTCCTTGGTGATCTCAACTCCGCGACCGTCGCGACCATCTTTTGAATGCCCCATTCGACTCTTTGGAGATATCAGCACATAAACCATATCGGCTGGTTCAATTGCATTATCTTTTTCTGTTTCTTTTTTGCCGTTCAAAAACCATTCAGCGCCTTGAAAGTGACCCGTATGCGGTGGTTTAAAACTACCCGGAACAACAGCCACTCTGGCTAAATCTCCAATTGGGGCTTCCACTTCTTGCAGTTCTTCTTCTGGTGTGTCTTCTAACTGTTGGCTAATGGGAGGTACTTGTTTACCTCGACCCCATTTATAAAGATTAACAATTTGATTGATGGGAGCAAAATTTCCAGTAAATTTATAAAGTATTCCCTCGTGCTCGAAAACAAATCCTTCTGAGGCAGTTGTAATGTTTTCTACGTCTTTTAATTTGGATAACTGTTTAACAAGAATCTCATTCGCCCTCTCAGACCCCGGAAGACCCTGAGAAACATAAGATTTTATTTGTTTAATAGCCTTATCTACTTGTTTTTTTACGCTTTCCACTTCTGCACTATTATCAATAATAAATGCAGATTCCATTCCTTCTAACATCGCTACTGAGAATTCATGAATAGCTTCTTCAATTGGATATATTGCCTTTTCCAACATCGACTTTGCTTGTTTCCAGTACTGAGATAATGTTTTTTTAACATCCTTTGGAAGACTATTAATTTCTGGAGATCTCCAAGCTAAGCCACCAGTCATTCTATTGGCTGCAATTGCTAAATATTCTTCTGGAATCTCTGTTAACTGATTTGAAATAACAGCCTTAAGATAATCTCCAACAGTATCTCCAGAACTAACACCTGCTCCACTAAGAGCTTTGTTAATTTTAGCCATGGCAATCTGTAGGTCTTCTTTATTTGTTAACTCTTTAAGATTCTGAATAGCTGCTCTTCGAAATTTATAGTTTGTATCTTTATCTGAAAGTTGAATTTCGAATTTATTAATTGCTAAATCTAAAGACTCTGCTGTAGTGCTAGCATCAAACTCTTCTACCTTTCCTGTTTCTGAGTTTAGTTCTTTGTGACCTTGACGATGAATGGAGATAACATCTCCTGAATAACTTACAATATTTCTTGCATCTGTGTGAAGAATTTCAGCATTATAAAATTTCTGACCATTCTCTCCAAATATTTGTATTCTTTCTTCATCACTTAGTGATTCAACAGCTAAATTAAAAGCTTTTACAGCGTTAGCATAGACTTGTTTGATCTTATCTCCGCCCTTAAAGTCTCTAGCGAGAATAGCTTCAAGATCTTTACCGCCCTTAGCGATATCATTTTCATTACGTGCCGCTTTAGCTGTACCTGCATTGAACCCTAAGAATACATTTACCCCATCAAGCTTTTCAGTACCCTGAAGTTTCCCTCTGCTAGCAGCCTTCATAATTGAGAACATTTCATCAAATGACAAATCTGGATTGTCATAAAGATGGTTCATATGCCCAGCAGCACCACCCATTTATTTTTTACCCTTTTTAGATTTTTTCTTTTCTTCTAATACATTAAGTTTTTCTTCTAGGGTTAATACTTGTTCTTCAAGTTGCTTATTTCTTTCTTGAATTTTTTTAATTTGTCTTCTAACTTTTACTAATTGTTCTTTAGCTATTTCTACTCTATTTGTATCTCTCTGAGAACCAATTCTTAAAGATGAAAGTATTTCAAAAATAGTCTGAATAGAACTTAATGTGGTAGGATCATATTCTTCATTCAGTAAAAATCTTTTTGTAATTCTATCCAGTGTTTTTTTCATTTTCAATATTCTCCAGAATATAAATTAATCCTTAATAATTAGTTAATTATTTAAATAATAGCCCGAAAGTTGCGTAACACACATTAAAAGAATAAACCAGTGCGCTGACTTAGCTAAGCCTGAATATTTTGGGGCGTGCTGCAACACGCAGTGAGTAGATCTACACTATTAGTTATAACAGGGAATAATCGAATTGTAAAGTTTATTTTGCCCACTTTCTTTTGAGGCTTTCGAACAGCTTGGAATCATACCACTCTTTGTCAGAATTATTTTCTTGATAGTGATGTGAGCCACCGGGTCCGCTCTCTTCGTGCGCTTTAATAACGTCTTGTACATCCGATCCGGAATAAACATGCAGTCCTGCTGCGTCTGTAATAGAGTCACCACTTTCCATTTCACCCCAGAGCCAGCTATAAAGCTCTGCGTCACCGCCGATCATATCATACACATCTTGCTCTAAATGACCAGTTAGTTCAACGTTAGGAAGCGTATGAATCATACCACCATACTCAGGATCTTCAACAGACTGAACCTGCGAAGGATCAAATGGTCCCTTAAGAGCGACAGGAGTAGCTACGTCTTCACTGACACCTTCTTCAGCTTCTTCTCCAACCTCATCATCGGTCTTTCCAGCACGAAGTCCAGCGAGATCAGAGGGTTCAATTTTTCCATCGTCATCAAGATCAAGTTCTTCCTGCCCAGCAGATAGACCCTTGCTCTCATCAAATCCTTCAAAATCCTCAACTTCATCTTCGCTGCCGCCAAGAGGGATATCATATTGTTGTCCGATATAGTCAAGCGTCTTGTGCGTAACGTGTGAGGGGAGGGCTTGTACAAGAGACTGTAGGGTATTGTCTGTGCCCAAAGCAGCAATAATCGCATCAAGCTTTTCAAACTCTTCGTCCGTTGCTCCTTCGGTTACCGTTTCTTCGGTCGTTTTCTCCGCTTCATCACATTTCTCGTCCTTGTCTTCGCGACGATAATATCCTTTTTCTTCCAGAGTGTTCTGTAAAGATTGTCGGATAGAATTTTTAACTTCTTCCAGTTCTTGTTCGTCGACCCCTTCAAGTAATTCCTGCTTTTCAGCAAGTGCTTTTTTTACGGCAGCACGAACCATTTCTGCAATATTCATATGAACATCTCCTTTGTTATTAATATCTTTTTCATATAGGTCTTCAGACTCATCAGCTAAATCAACAGCTTTTCTACCGTTCATCTTCGCCCACTCTTGAATCACGAACTCTACATCTACTCCATATATGTCCTCGAACACATCGGAATCCCATCGCTCCATTCCGCCTTGGACTCCATCTTTGTGGTTTTTTAACATTTTTATAAGATTTTCTTGACTAGTAACTTCTTGCCATTCAAGTACTCCACCGTTAACTAATTCTATGAGCATTTCACCGATTGTTTCATCGACGTCAACGAAATATCCACCGTAAGAGGAACGTTTATATTCGACAGGTTCTCCACCTTCTCTAATGCCATCTTCTTCGAAGACACATTTTCCTTGCGAGTCATCCCATTTACCACCCTTTGCTTCACAGTTACCAGCGGCGTCACTTTCAGCCGAGCCGGAATCCAACATTTCTAAATTTAAAACAGCCTCATCGTCGACAACAACCGTTTCCATTGTAAGTTCTGCGGCTTCCTCATGGTCAAGATATTGATCTTTATCACGATCCCAATACTTACCAGCCTTTGGATCATAGTAGAGGATTGCCCCACTGTCATATTGGAAAGGACCCTCAAGACCGGGAATTTCTGTATATCGTTCGCGATCAATAGAAGGACGAACGTGTTTGTCGTGTGTTACATATTTGACGAATTCTTTGTTAGACATTTTGTCTGTCATTTCTTTTTCTTCTTCGTCGGAAAGTTTTTCTTTCATGGCGCTCACTGGTGGTGCTAATTTATCGACAGCGATAGGAAGCTCGTCGCCCGCTTGACCAAAAACCTTTTTATCTGCGGGCGAATCTAGAAGAATAACAAACCCTGACTCTCCAGTTACAAGTGTAATTGGTTCAATAAGCTTTCCTGTTGCTCCGCGAAGACCGCCATCGACTACCCTAACTTGATCTCCGACTTGATAGGTATGTTGTTTCTCATCTTCCTTCATCACAACAGGCTCTTCTTCCTCTTCGGGCTCGCCCTTGTCACCGAACTCGTCAGCAAGGTCTGCTGCGACCTCGGGGGGAGCCTCACGGGTCTTTACGTCTTTAGCAAGCCAAGGAAATTCTTTTTCCAAAGCAGCCATATCAAGATCGTCGTCTCCGAAATCATCGTCGTCGTACATCTCTGTGACTTTCTCTTCCTCGCCCATAACATCATCAAAACCTGCCTCTGCTCGGGGTTCAACATAATCTTTT
>VTLG01009204.1_pt1 | contig 119813 bp, 114 predicted proteins | sample 4694571 | NCBI WGS metagenome assembly VTLG01 (sample SAMN12604809, study PRJNA352737) | marine metagenome | biome: ENVO:00000447; feature: ENVO:00000209|ENVO:00000569|ENVO:01000036; material: ENVO:00002151; isolation source: viral sequences binned using virsorter ... | reverse complement strand
CATTACTTTCTCGCGTGATTAGTTCCTGCAATTCTTCGATGGATGACGGCTCAGCAAATGGCCAGGACCAGTCACGATAGGAGGGACCACCCTCATCGACTATCTTCTTGCGTGCCTCTCCACGCTCTCTGTAATCTTCACGGTAGAGACCTGCGAAGAAGGTGGATGTGTTATACAAGATTTCTCTCATGTAATCGTAGAAACTTTGCTCTGCAGCCTCCCAATGATTAGTGTTAGTCAAAGGTCTAGATACACCCCAGTCTGACTTATCCTCCTTACCTAGCATTTCTTGATAAGCCTTCTTCGACCTCTTGCTTTCCCTAATATCCTTGTATTCCTGTAATACACCAATGTGCTCTTTGAGGGACTGAATCATGTAATTCCTCCTCAAGTCTGCCCTCCAGTGCGTCTCATCCATGTCAGCGTATTCATTTACCCAGTCATCGCTTTCTAGGAACTCCAACTCTTTCTTTTTTGCGTTTATGATTTGCTGCGTGGCTAGGTTCGCTGTATCAATGCCTTGCCGCCACTTCTTCAAATCACCAGCGTATTGTGGGTCATGCATCTTTAGACTCCTCAATTCCTCGAGTAATACCATCAAGTTGAATACCCTATCACTCTGCATTAGAGCCACCTCGGTATTATTGTCCCAAGGAGGTAATTGGTATCCTGACAAACTCGCATTCCAGACATAGCGAGGTTTATCTGACCTCTTGTATCTGAACCCCTCATCTAAGTTCTCCACCTCATCCTTAGCATATTTGTAATTACCCGCGTACTCTCGTTTAGGACGCTCCTTCTCACCATCTATTCTGGCTTGCTCCATCTTGTAGAGTACCCTGGCTTGGAAACTGTGCATTTGTTCGAGGTCCCCTCCCGTCATCAAGTCATGAGCCCTCCTCAACTCACTGATAGCACGATTCAAGATTTTAGTGGTCACACCATCTCCGTATATCCCAAGGTCGTATAGAGTATCTGACTGACCCTGCATTTGACCAATTGCTACTTTGATTCGATTCTTCGATATTATCTGGGATGTCTGATGCTTGTTACATGAATTGGCCTGACATGCTTGACAATCTGGGTTTTTCGACTTTATTTCTTCCATCTGGCTCTCGAGAATGCGTAAAGCGTCCCGCTTGCTCTCCCACTCAGCCAGGACGTTTTTCATCTTCCGTATCTCCTCTTTCTTGACTATCTCTTCACCTGTCCTGAAATTGTAACTACGATGACGGGCATCATCTTGTAGCGTCTTGTACCATGGACTGTCCCGATTATCAAATACCCAACCTGGTTCCTTCTCGTTACCCTCGTCATCTAGTTCTCCCTCTGTCCATCGACCACCACCCTTACTAGAGGCAACCGCTGCTTTAGCAGCGCTCACGCGTTGGCTGGGGTCAGTCAGACTAGGCTCCTCAACAGCATTATGGCCTATTTCACGCTCAGGCATTGGGGGGATTTTAGATGGCTCGCGCATCTCTCTACTTGGCTCCTCGTGCGGAGCCTCTCGTGGCCCGAATACGTCGGGTAATCTACCCTCGAGTATGTCATCGAACCCATTTTCCTCACAGAAAGTCTGGAGGCTCTGGTCAGGGACCGTGATAGCATTACTATCAGGGTACAGTTTGGCTATGTTCCTCTGTACGCTTTCGTCGTAGAGTCTAGCAATGGCATCCATCCCAGCCCTATATGGCTCTTCTAATGAGGCAGGCATGCTCTCCACCTTTGTGCCCTCGCACCCCCCACATACTCCGTACCCATCACAGAACGGACATGAATAGCGGATTGTGGTGACACCAGCATTCTTGAGGGGTATGCCTAAGAAGCGAGCCTCTCTCATGGCTTGTTTATTCCAGTCTGAGTGGTCCCCGTAGTGCTTAATTTTCCCTTCATCCAATTGGCTCTTTAGGTACTCCTGCAGTTCCGGTCCAGTTATCTTACCCGCTATTTCTCCTCGCAGGATTAACAGTCTCCTTATGCCTTCGTAGTTGATATAACCGTCACCACCGCAACTCAAACCAACAGGGCCACTACATCGTGACTTGCCAGCAGTTACATTGAACCTGTTCTGCTCACCTACGTCATACTTCATCTTCCCACCCTCCTTGTAGGCTCCGAAGACTTTTCTTATCTTCTCACCCCTTGATTTTGGGTTGACCATATCATCTATGACATCATAACATATCTGGTCCCAGAACTGAGAGGCGTTTGTGTCATTCTGGAACGCTCTAGTGGAGTAGACTGGTATATCCACCCCAGTCCTATCTGCGACTCTGGCGAACGGGTCTGGCCAATTCATCAGGCCTTTGTCATGAGCGAGAAGACGCCAGGCTGCACGAACATAGTCCTGGAATGAATCTTCTCGTTGCAAGAAATGAGTGTCTTGGTCTTCTTCTTCACTTTGGAAGTCTGGGTTGTCATGTACCATGTAGTGCAAGTACAAAGAACTGCCCTCCATTGCTTGTGACAGAATATTCTTGAAGTATTTTTTCTGGTCGTCAGTGAGACCTTCATTGGCATCTATATGATGCGGTAACCCATGCTGCAAGGCTAACGCCATGAGAGGGAACATCTCGTAAGGCTGGATATTACCTATGGTGTGAGGTGTAGGTGTCCCTTCCACATTCTCCATACGAGTCGTCAGTGACTTGTTGAATGTACTCGCATTATCCCTTACTTTTTGAAATGCGCTTTTGTCCATAATGTAGTTATTACGGCCTATATGAGGAGGGTCAAGGACTGGTGAGCCGTCAGCCCACACCCTCGTAAACTTTCCATCTATTTTCCTCCAGTACCATTTTCTCCTGTTGACTCTAAGGCCCTCCGGCGTCACCGCAGTTGCGTAATCTCTTCGGTGCCTCTTAGTCTGCAGAGTCTCCCTGTGAGCAGGGCCACTGCGAGTTGTCATGTATCCAGACTCTCCTCCCATAGTCCCAGGTAATGCCCTCACAACCCTTTTTTGCTTTTGTTCCCAACTACCTGTGGCTTCATTGTAGAAGAATTCGTCACCTTCAGTCTTCCATTTTTCTTTTCTGCCCGAAGTATCCTTGACAGGTTCTAACATTTCAGGTTCCCAGAGCAACTCACCTGGCAATGGGCTCTTTTCATGCTGTATCCCTAGAGCGCCACTCCCCATCCTACTAGACTCGTCTTCCTCATATATGTGTGACCACTCCTCGCCATAGACCTGTGGACGGTGTGCAGTTATACGGCTTATTTGGTCGAATAGAGTCACACCTAGAACATGCTCCCCGATAACTCCAGTATCAGACTCATCTGAGAGGAGACGGAGCAATTCTTCAGGTTCTGTCTTAGTCAATTTCGATAATTTCCTCATTAAAGGGCCGTAGCCTTCCTTGAAATCGCCATTCTTAGTGAGGTAGCCTTGAACTTCCCCAGTCTTGACTTGCTCACCCCCCTCGAAACTGTACGTGGGTAGAGTGATGCATTCTGTCAATACATCTTGCATGGTCGTCAATCTTGAGTACAAATCCGTCTTGCTTTCCAACCATGTACCCAAGCCTTCTGTGAGGCCTCGCTCTGATTGCCACCATGCACCCTTAGCCCCTTGCATTTCTTCGATATAACGCAAGGCCCATTCAACCCATTCTATCCTATCTGAATAATCACGGCTAGTTTCATCATAATCTCTCCAAGTGCCTTCTTCATCTTCTCCTAGTTGGGAGAATATGGCTTGTATGCGCTTTTCAGCCCAGCCGTAAGGGTGACGCATTACCGGCCTGACTTGGCGCCCCCCTCTAACCAATTGACCTCTCACTAGCCCCAATTCTTCCATCATGCCTTGGGATGTCTTCGCCAAGTCCACGTCAGTGGGGGGTGTTGCATACCATTCGTCAGGGAGTGGCGCACCTTCAGATAATTCTGGTACGTCATCTATTTCGGATGCGATTTCTCGGGCTTGTAGACTGTCTTCTATCTTAGTAGCCGCTCGAAACTTGTTCTGGGCTTCCTCCATGTAACCCTCTTTCGCTAGAGCCCTAGCCTCTGCTCTCAACTCTATTGCTCGTTTTTGTGACTCTCTAACATCATGCACGCCATGCGCCAAATCCGCTCGCTGCGCATGAGTGAAAGCATCTGCGAGTGCTCTTATCCCACGCCCTGCTAAGTTGACTACATCGTAAGTCGGGTGGTCCATACGATAGTTAGTCGCTTGACTAGTAATCATGTTAGCAGCGTTATTCTCACATTGCCCGCAAGTACACCCTCCACCGTGTCGCTGGCTGAACGATGAGAACAGGCATTTCACCATATCAGGGTTGAATGAGAAATCACCATCGTTGTCCTCAACCATAACAGAATCGAGGATTGCCCTCACTCTCTTCTGCTTCATCTCTTTCTGCTCCTCGGTCTCTACAGGAAACTGTGTTATCCCATCCTCATCCACATACGTCGGGGGTGCTTTGTTAGCACATGCATCTCTCAAATCAGCAATGAAATGGCTCCTGTTGAAACTGTCATCTAGATTGAGTTGCATCTGCATATCATCCAAGCAAGCACCCTCTGTGTCTAGTAGTTCTTCCCAATCTAACCAATTGCCCTTCTTGTAATAGACAGGATTAAAGGCTTGAGGGGGATAAGATATATGACCATGGTAACCCTTCCCTTTATCCTCCTCAAACAGGCCTGGGGCGTAACCCGAGCGGTTGGGTATATTCCCGTCTGATATGACGCTTCTGAACAATTGTGTCATCGTCTCATTGTCTTTGTACTTCCGATAAGCCTGTACAGGACCTATAACCCTCATCTCCAGAGCCTGCATTGCGTTAGTGAGAGACCAGTACAACTTATTCAGTCCTTTATTGATAGCACTCTGTCGCTCATCTACCTCTCGACTTCTCTGCAAATTCAGGCGTTTGAGTTCAACATCGAACTGCTTACGCTCTGCTGAACCCTCCACTGTCTGATTCCTCGCATTCTGGACCTTGTTATACTTCTCTTTCCAGTCTAATTCATCGAATTCTCCCTCGTGAGCACCTATTCCTCTGGTCACGGTAGGGTCTGTCAGGTAAAAGGGGAGGATGTATGTCATCTCATTGAGGAGGTAATCTGCATCGACTCCAATGTCGTGGGCTATCTTGCTCACTATTTTCATAGCGTGGTCTCTTTCCTTCTTCAATAGGTTCTCGTGACGTTCCTTCTCTTCATCCGAGATAGTCTCCCTAGCGACGTAATCCGCACGACCGTCAGGGCGCGTTCCGATTTTGAACAACTTGTTATGTCTCCATAGGTAATTGCGTAACTGTCCTTGGGGGTCTTTCCACCTATGACGCATGCCTTGAGTGTCATCTTCTACCTCCTCTTCCGGCTCTTCACCCCCCTTCTCTTCTTTGCCGTCTTCCGTTATTTTCTTTCTCGAGTGGATAACATCGACTAAATCATTAGCCCTCAAGAGGAATGTGCCTATGAGTAAGTCCTTTTGTATTTTTGAGATTGACTTATCACTACGCATGGTCTCCCCCATCATAGCGACGAAATTCTCCTCTGCTGTGGCCTCTTTGTCATCCGGGTTATCACCATACGCCCAATCAGGTTGAGTTAACGCAGGTTCTTCTTTTACTATGGCACCAGTCAGGCGTGACACACGCTGTGATTCAGACAATAAGGAGTCAAGACCTAAATCAATGCCTTCAATATCACGCTTTAACTTCTCATACTTATCGCCTTTAGCGTCACTTAACTGACTCTCTTTCTTCGCCCGATTCTCGAGTAGTTTTGCGGCTTTCTTGTTCGCATCCCTCATAAGAGACGCCAGCATTGGATTCTCAGCCTGCTCGTCCTCAGTGTAATCAGACCATCCAGCCTTTTCCTCATCTTCGTCTTCCTGGAAGGAGAGGTCTTGAATGTCTTCGTCGCTTTCCCACTCTCTTTCTTTCTCTTCATCTGTGGGTTCGTCGAGATGTGTATCCCAATCTGTATCTTCGTCGTCCTCGTCGTCCTTCTCCTTCTTGAGAACATTCCACCATGTCTTACGACCGGACACGTCAACCGCTACAGGGCGGAGGCTTTGAAATTATTGGCCTCAGTTGACCTTGAAGCGAGTCTGCGGGTCTTCCGTGCCCTGAGCATAGTTGTTTTGCACTCCCCAACCCAAGTCAGTTGGCTGAGGGGGTTGATTCCGCTCTTCATACTCCATCTGCCGTCTGTAGGTATCAAGTTTCCATTGCGACTCTTCCAAATACCTGTCAGTGGTGTTATAGGACTTACCATTGTTCCCATATTCTGTCTTGTCCTTAGGAACAAACCAAGGCTTGCCTCTCATCTCGCTCTTCCCACGATGCTTCTCACAAAACTGGCAGTGCCATGACCCATTAGCATGCTGCCAGACATGACCGTTGTCCACGTTGGCCCATTTGTGATTCGGGCAGTGCATGTGCCATTTGTGAGCACCTGACGGAGTACCAGCATGGTTAGGAGGGTAATATCTCTCCAATTTGTCCAGTTTGAGTATTATGGAGTCCCTGAGAGTCCTCCAGGCCTGACTCATATAGGCAGAATGTAGGTCGAAGGCACTACTCATCAGCCTTGCCCCGGGTCCAGGTTATTGCCTTCTCCCTCAGGGAAAGGAACGTAATTTTGCGGGTCTATACAATCAGCGCAGAGCCCCTGCTGGTTGTCAGTAGCGATTGCTACACCGTCACAGGCTGGCGATTTGCAAGGTAGGTATTTGTATCTCCCCACAGGTCCTCCTCGTGGCTCGATGTTCAACGTCGTCCTGCCTGTAACAGGGTCAAGAATTTGTTGTCCTCGTTGTGGGGTATCTTTAGGCGGCGGCGGCCTTGGCTTAGCACCTGAAGGCCCCTTTCTCGGGGGAATAGGCTTAGGTTGCTCTTTAGGACGCCTCCTTTGCATCTTCAAGAAGTCCCAAGTGTCCTCTAGAGCCATGGCTAGCGCAAGAGGGGTCAGGCTAAGAGATTTTGGTCATCCCATACCGGGCCCATACTCTAACGATTGGTCTAACCACGAAGTGTCTTCTGGAGGCTGCCACTTCTCTCCAGTCTCGAATTCCTGCATGTCGTTCACATGCACAGGCACTGGAGTGTCACCATGCCCTAGGCGTAGCAGGGCAAGCATCCTGTGTCGCCCATCATGATGCACACTTGGTGGTAAGCCTAGATGTTCGTAGCCAACTCCTATTCTAGGCATGTTCAATCTTACTTTCTTACCTTCCTTCACGGCTCTCCTCATGGGGTCTAGGTAGAATCCTATCTTCCTAGGCTCCATACCACGAGTCCCAGTCGTTCCTAGGAACTGACGGGGTGTCATTTGCCTGATTTCCGAGAGTTCTTGCGTTTCCTGAGGTTCTTCCTCTATTAGTTGCTTGAAACCACCATGTATGTCCTCAGGTTTCTCTTCACCGCCTTGTTTATCCCATGTTACAAAGTCTATATTGGGTACAGCCTCTCTCGCAGGGGCCTTGAGGAACGTCCAAGCATCCTCTAGGGCCATGTTACTCACTTCTGTAAATCGCCTGAAAGTCGTCTGGCATATTGGGCCAAGGCCTGCTACCTAGAACTTGGGCTTCTCTGGGACCTTCGCGTGAGATTGGGTCTGGGACTACTTCACCGCGTCTGGGGTCATAGCCTTCCCGGTCTCGATACTTGTTATTCGCGGAACTCAGTCGGGCTGAAAATGAGCCATTTTCCTCTGTATCATTGAAAAAGTCTCTGCTATGATTGCCAGTCAAGGGGTCTACCAGATGCTTCTCTTCGGGTAGATAATCAGCAATTCGTCCATCTTCTTCCTCCCCGAACAAGTTTTTGGCATTGATATGTTCCAATATCGTGGTCTCGTAAGGAGTTTTACCGTCGTTCATTATGCTCTCTTCCATCTGCCTATCCTTTACCAACTCCTTGAGGGCTTCACGCGCATTATCATTCAGAGCCTCCCTTCTACCTAGAAAGTGCTCAACTTGGTCAGGGTCATTCCCATAAAAAGCCAGTAACTTCAATTGGTCAGATGTCATGAAGTCAAAGGGGGTTTTTTGCTCGTGAGGGCTCAACGTATTCCAAAAACTGGTGCTTCCCCGAATAGGAAGCCAGTCATCATCCTCATTAGTCCCGGTTTTAAGGAACAACCAAGCGTCCTCTAGAGCCATGTGTGCTGCGAAGGGTGTCACACCTAAGATTTTTCTGTCCTCAAGCAAGTAGCGCAGTAGGTGAACGTCTTCCTAGTCATTCTACGCCTGCATCTAGCGCATTTGTAGTCGTCATCGAGCGTTCTCTTGTATCTGAAGTCTACCATATCAAGAATAATCCCTTGTAAAGTCCTCATGCTCCCCATAATCGCCCTCTTTTCCTTCGTTGCAAGGCACACAATAAGGAGAGCCACGCTTCGCCATGGCGTTGCAATCGGGCGTGGCACACCATCTAGCCTCGAAAACCTCTGGATTTCGGTATATTCTCTGGTTGTGGTCTATCTGGTATTGCTCTTCTTCGTCAGTTGGGGCACTTGCAGGGTCCCTATAGAGGCTTTTCAGCAGTAACCAAGCCTCCTGTAAAGCCATATGTGTTGCAAAGCGGGCCTTCGTAAGAATTTTTCCAAAATTTTGTTTTTTATAAGTCGATACCCTTTTGAGCAAAAAATTGCTGTAGAACGCACGCTGCTATGAAGGGCGACAGGCGTACATGGGGTACGGAACTCCGGCTCGTGGGGTAATACAAAACCCCGTGTAGCAGGGCCAATACCCCGCGTGGCCATAATCCCCAACCCCAACCATACGGGGGGTACACACAGTACCCCCTGCATTGTCCTCCGGTACGCGGTACACGGGGTATGCCGTTTTCGCTTATAAGTGGCCCGCCTCCGCCTAGAAGTGTCATGGGTTCTGACAATGTGTCAAGTGAATCAGTAGGTGGCGACACCGAATCGACCCCCCAAGCGGTAGCATTGGGAACGGTCGGTTCCTCCGTAGAGGGACAAACAACGACAGCCGTGGAAATGCCGTCTGTCGTGCTACAAAGCGACCACAGGGCTAGGGTAGCAGACCTGTTGGTGAAGTACAACCTAGTAACCCTAGACAGTACAGGAAAGCAGTACAGGGCCGATGGCCCTGTTGGGGCACTATTCCTCGACAAGGATGGAAACTACCTTGAGAGGATGAATCAGGACATGGCGAACCGAGGGGAGGAGAAACTACCCTTCATGAAGGTGTCCGGTGTCTATGCTGGAACGAGCAAACTGGGGGTACAGGTGTCTGGATGCGGGACTCACGTCTTTCAGGGCGTAGGTCGAAGGCAGGACGAATCCGGCGGGGATTACAGTGCGACTAGAAAGGTTTCTCCAGTCGTTGCTATGGTAACCGATGGAATCGTGTACCAACTGTTTGTGAACGGTAGGGGTTTCAACAACAAGGAACTCCGAGAGAACTCAGGTGCTCTAGCAGACCTAATCTTCAAGGGAGAGGGAATGGTTGAGACTACTTGGGAACACATTGAGCACCTGTTGGCTGGTCTAGTCAGGCCAGTAATCGGTGACACCGTTCACAAGTCCGAGAAAAAGGGCCTTCTGATGGATACCGTCAAGAGGACTTCAAAGGCGGCGATTCGCCGAAGGGACACAGCATTGGCGACCATGCTGGGTGACATCGGCCTTGAACCGGTTCCGGAGAAGTCCGACGACCCGTCCGACTCGTCCTCAGACGACAACTCCACAGGGCCTCGTCGTCCTGTGATTAACCTGTGAGATAGTACTCAAAAGATCGATACATAAAGGTTGACGTAGCCTCCGGTGGGGTACCGGAGTCCGGCGCAGGAATCTGCTTAACGGAACACAAACCCCAACTCCCTCTACGGGGCCTCTCGGGGTCTCAAGAGATGGGGTCTATCCCCTACACTACTCGGTAGTTTCGCCGAGTGCCACTCCCTGACCGTATGGTTGGGGATTGGTTTCCTATCCGATTCCATGTTGTCAAGAACGCACAGCATCACAAGTTGCAGGTATAACTGTACCGTCTGCAACAAACCACTCTTTGTGGTGACCATCCCATCCCTAGAAGGTCACTACGCACAAAGGAGGGAGGTCGGCCACTCTCCATGGGATTACTGTCCCCATTTAGGCCGTGAAAGGAGTCTTTTGACTCGCCTCCCTTCTCAAGATTCTCTTTTCTTTCTCGTAAGAGAATATGTATTATCTCTTAAGAATAAGGTGATAATATCACTAATCACACTCCCGACCAATAGGTCAATTGCATCATATCTGGCGAACAATAGAGCATTCGCTGGATGCAGTCCTGCTGAGGACTGTGTTTGCAACAAGGGAGACGACACAACACACAGTTTGTGCGTAGCCACCGGAGAGGTTGGTAACTTTGTGGGTCGCAAAGAGCCAATGAACATGGGACTTGAAGGGGTAGAGAGCCCGACGATGGTAAAGTCGGTGCTTCTAGGACTTGGGATTGTATCTGATGCTCTAACCCAAGGACTGCGTAGAGAGGAGTCACCACTTGGAGACAAAGTGGACAATGACAGAATCTACGGCCCACCACTCAAATTCACACTTGCTACAAAGGAGAGTGTAACACAATGAACAACAGAACAGACAACAGAACAGATGACGCAATACTAGCGACTGTGATTGCCCAGCGATGGGTAATCAGCCGAGAGGCAGGGAACGTGACCATGACTATCACCGAGGTGGTGATTCGCAATGGCTAGGACGAGTAACCTAGCAGACCTACCAGATGATGCAATCATCATGGATGAGCCAACACGCCCAATGACCAGAAGCGAACAGCGTGCATCAAAGAAGATGTGGGAGACATTCAGGCATGGAACTGTGGCAGTCGGTGACTTCGATGCCCTAGCAGTTCGATACCGGAACTGGAGGAAGATTCCAAAGCACACCATGATGAACAAGGAGAAACTAGAGGTTGTGATTGGTGACTTCCTCGGTAACGCCAATTGGCTTGCAGACTCGAGGACTTACTCCGGAAACGCCAAGAGAAGGATGAAGCCATTCTTCCTACATGCCCTTGAGGAGAAGGCGGAGAGGGATGCCAAGCCAGAAGAGGAAGTCATCTGGGAGGACATGAGGAACGACAACAAGAGACTCATCTCTTGGGTTACCATGTCTGGTGGTGCCAAGGCCCACGACTTTTGGTTTGCTACAACCAAGGGACAGAAGGACGAGGCTGGCAATGACACAGGATACGCTCACAACTGGAGTATGGAGAACAACGACAAGTACTACCACCAGTGGATGATGGAGAACGATGAGGATTACAAGACTGCCTACGAAGCAGAACAAGCAGCGAAGGAGGATGCATGAGCATGGTATGGAGAATCATATGGCGAGGCACCAACCCCTTCAAAGGAGAGCAGGTGCTAGACGAGGAATACCCCGAAAACCTGAACCTCAGGTACAATGGTGGTGAGAGAGCAGACGGACAGTACAAGCCACTACAAGGGATATGCTACTCACGAATAAGGTACCACGCTGACATTTACGGTGGTTACTACACAGCGGAGGTGTGGGTATGAACATCAAAGGCAGGATTCACAACATCGTCACCACTCTAGACAAGACATCCTTTTGGCAGGGATTCGTTGATTTGTACGAGAGCATAATTGGTTTGTTGCAAAGGATGATGGACACCGGAGACAAGTCCTATGCCGAACTAGAGGACATCAAGGGGCTACTGATGACAATAGTCGAGCAGAACGAAGCGTTACTCATGGAGATGAAGAAAAGGAGATGGAAGAGATGAGCATAGGCAGTAGACCCTCAGCAGACCCCAAGCACGGTCAGTCGAAAGGACTGATAGGGGAGAATAGTAAGGTGTTCAACAACTGTGAGATATCGGCCCTTACTTGGCTCGCTCAATTCGTGGAAGGCCACTACTTCCCTGCTTCTCTCATCATCCAAGAGGCCCCTCTAGTCAAGCACACCAAGAACAGAGTGGTGAGGTTGAAGGATTTGTTCTGTGTTCCAAACGCACAAGTCCTGAGTGCCACGCTGTTGAAGTTGGCTAACAAGGGCAAGACATTCACACTCTGGTGGGAAGAGCACATGGAAACGGAGAAGAATGCATCGAAGACCAAGTCGCAGATGGACTCGAGGTCTGCTAAAATCACGAGATACTTCACAGCCTACCCTTGGAGAGAGGATGTCTTCTGTAACAACCAGAAATATCGTGTGGTCTCACAGAGGCACAAGAACACTCTCGGATTTGCATTGGAGAAGGTGGAGGCATGATATCACTACTCAACAGAGCACTCGAGTGGTGCTTGAACTACTCTAACTACATCGGTAGAGGACAATGGAGACGATAGTATGCCTTGGCACTGTGTAGACTGTGGAAAGAAGACCAAGGGCATGAGACGAGGCAGGACGCTTTGTGGCAATTGCGAGAGGACTAGGAAGTATTGGGTAAAGAAGAGGAAGGAGGAAGTGAAACAATGACAATGGGAATTGATGATAACGATATCATTCGTGACGACAGAAACTCAATGCTTGTCCACAGTGAGATGAATTGGAAGATTGCGGATAAACTGTACAAGTACTTGAAGAAGTACGGGCCATTTCTGCACACCGTCAAGCAAGGCAACCTCAGCAATCTGACATATGAGCACATCGCTATGGTAGACCTCCTACGACTGCACCTTGTGACTTTCAGAAAGAGAGGGATGTATGTAGCGACCTATGATGGAGGAGACGGGAAGATAGGAGTGTATTGCCCTCAATGTACCTTGAAAATCATGAACATGAGGGGAGAGGTGAAGAGACTACTGAACTTCGATGAGATGCAGATAAACGCATTGGAAAACGATGGATGGATGGAGGCCACGAAGTTACTCCCATCTGAGACTCAAGTGCTATTGAGGACGAGTATTGATTGGAGTAACAAAATAATCAGAAGGGGATGCGACATTCTGAACATTGGTGAAGCCCAAACCGTCAACGTGTACAATTCAGAGGTTATCCGCTTTGATTGCAAGGCCATACCCCTAAAAGAGGAATTTACCCCAGATTGCATCTGCGACCATTGTATGGTGGACTCGAAGTTCACCCTCTATGCCAGCCAATCCATGGACTACGAAAAAGAATGGCAGGACTGTGCTAATGCACAGTTAGACCACCTCATAAAGGAGATTCAAACATCACCCTCCTTGAAGAGACCCAACCATCTTTCACTTGCAACACAGGAGATAGGAAACAATGACGCTGATTATTAGGATTGAGACAGATGAATGGATATACGAAGAACACGAGGTTGAGTGATATGTCTGAGTTCATGATATACCCTGTCTATTACAGAGAGGGCTACGGATGGCAACAGGACAATCCCGAAGGGACTGATGGAGTAGTGCAATACTACACGATGTACGAAGAGTTTGACCATGGTGGTGAAGGTGCTGAGATTATTGCATTCGGCCCTACTATGATAGATGAGATGAGTGCGATTGTTAGATACCTAAATGAAAGGGAGGAAGAGGAATGACCGTTTTAGATTACCCTGTATTTGGGGACGGAGAGATTGAGGACGCTTTCAACAAGGAGGCTAAGCAGTTGCAATTGAGATTATGGAAGAAGATGAGTAGAATGGATAGAATATTCCTAGTCAATCGTATCAATTTCGAGTGCCCTGTGGACATGGAGTGGCCAACGATGTACATTGATGACAATGGCTACATCAGGAACAGGCAGAATGGGAGGTTTTTGTGATGGCACCGTACGTATGGAGACCATTAGGTGGATGTGATGAGGAGACTCTGAGGCACTTGTATGAGTATCAAGGTATGTCCATAAGAGCGATAGCCGACCTTCTTGGTCGTTCTCGGAACACCATCAAGAAGCACTTCCAGATGTTCGGGATTCAGAAGATGCCACAGGAGTACATCGCTCGTCCTGACATCCCAGCGAATGAGATTCACGATTGGTTCCAAGATGTGCTGGATGCTAGTGGTGTGGAGAGAGTGGACAGTAGGTCTGGCTACCCATTGGAGACGCTATCAATTGTCTTCGACCAGACTGTCATGCACCCAACCTCTCAGTTCAACATCTCCCAACCGATGACGAATAGCAAGAACATCTTAGAGATGAGGATACTCGTCACTCTCTTCCGCAGGGAACTGATACAGGGAGTCTTGACTATGAAGAACCTGAGGCATACTACGTCCTTCGTTCAAGCATTTGCTAGGTTCTACCCAGAGGAGGCTCTGCCGTACTTGGCAGACAATCTGTGGAGATTCAAGCGTCCTACAAGGGAGAAACTCATGCCTGTTGGTATCTCATCAGACTATCAGATAAATGGGAGACCTAACTACCACTTGGTCTATCCCATCCTGAAACTCATCAATGAGAGGTGGACTCAGCACTTGGGGAGGCCTCTGACTTGTGAGGACTTGTACGACTCCCCTCGCATCTCAGTACAGGATGCCGAATACGAGGGTCAGTTAGGGATAATGGACATGGATTGGTTCCCGAAGGAGGCTTGGTATCCTCTCTTCGAGCAGATGAAGAGTCACATTGGTGCATACTACACCCCTGTGGATGATGCTATCGGTATTACCAACGAGAAATACTATCGCTTCTATCGTGACATGGAGAGGTTCTTCGTAAGAAGGAACGAGAAAGGCAGATTCGAGGATAGTGAGTGGAACACCTACGACTACCTCGTAGCCCACACTCACAAGTCTGCATCAAGGGAGAACTTCCTGTGGCGAAGACTAGATGTGCTACGAGATTGGTTCATTCGTGGTTTGGGTGGACATCATGGTGAACTCATGCATGAGAGTTGGGAGAACTTCCCAGACTCAGCATCACGCCGTCTCCTCAACAAGGTAGAGAACATGAGGATAGCCATGCTCAGACACATCCCCTTCTACCAGCAAGCGGCGGCAGGAGTGACTTACAACACACCAAATATGACTTCACTCAACCCCTCAATACTGCACTTCGTCAGTCTGCTGTGGCCTAACTTTGATTGGGACTACATCAAGTTGGAGAGGAACATCGGTAGCGAGGACTTCCTCAAAGAGCATCTCATTCACTTCACGGACGATGACACTGTGGTGCTCACCAAGACCATTGATTGCAGGTTGTGGAACCCTGATGGGTCACGAGTTCACTACCCAATTAGTGAGCACACAGACAAACCCGGCCCAATGTCCTACGACATCATGATACCAAAGTATCGCATCATAATCGAGTTACAAGGTGGACAGCACTACGATGAGGGTGCGTTCGAGAATGGGCGTTTCTCAATGGAGGAACGAGACGAATTCATAGTCTACTCACAAACCCTAGAGACGAGGCAGTTCCATGACAGAACCAAGAAGGCGTATGCATATCGGAGAGGATGGCTCACCATCTATGTCCCTTGTGCACCGAACGCTCGTCCTGTCAAGGGAGTGCATGGCCCTCTATCATGCTGGAACTTCAACATGACCAATGAGAAGACAGCACACTCCGATAGGAGGAACACCATCGGCTACCCCTACGAGGGATTGCTCGAACTAATCGAGACTCAGGTCTCCAATTGGAGGAAGCCTGACCATGTCCAAAGAGGCACGGCACTACTCGCAGAACTGCGAGCCAATTACGAACAACATTCGCCATCGCATACGGAGGCATTACAATGAAACAGGAAGAAGTAGAACGAACAATTGAACAAATTAAGGATGTTCTGATGAAGGGGGACTACGATTCCCAACAGCAGAAAGAGAAGGTGCAAGACCTGATAGCAGGACTCTATTACCCCGCTACTGCTCTGGAAGACCAGAGATACACAGTACTAGGGGAGAGTCTGTACGTCACCACTCACTTGGCCGTCAACAAAAAGGGTACTAAGAGGACTTCTCTACCTATGTTGAAGGCCAGCAAGGAAGGATTGATTAAATTCCTGTGTGTTGTTGAGAGGCTAGGCATACTCTCACGGCTACTACGGGATGATATAGTCGTCACTAAGTACTTCACAGAGAAGCAGAGAACGGCTATCTTCCAGATGGCTGACGAGGTAGAGTCGGAGAGTGGTGCTAAGAGAGACATACTGTTAGAAGTTCTTGGTACGGTTCTCGCCAAGGCTATGCTAGAGGCTCTCGCTGACGATAGTGTCAACATATCTGTCAATTCTGGTGTTGTTACATTCATTCGTGGACACACGAGGCAAGATGGCAAGATAGACTACCGTTCTATGGGAGAGTACTACTATGGTCTTCGGAAGGAAGGCAATGGTGCAGGTACATCAGCATCTCTGAGTATCATGAATTCCATGCTATCATGGGCAATCAATCCTGAGACTCCTAGGAAGTCCCAGAAGGCCCGAGGAATACAGGCCATGACAGGTGATGACTACGATAGAACATCGTGGCTATGGCAGGTCAAGCCATCCATATTCCTCTCTTTGGAGGATGCAACCAAGGCAAACGCATCAGAATTGATGGCTACTATGAGGCTAGCCTTCGGGAAGGTGAAAGACATATTCCAGACGGGTCTATTCGTCAGGACTTGCCCTGCTACACCAAGGCCAGGTGCTTTGGAGAACATCAAGGCTCACACACCTACCGAGTTGCTGAAAGCGATACGAAAACTAGGCCGTGGAATGCTAGATGAGACACAGCCTGATTACGACCCAGAGGGATGTCTCTGCGTCATGCCATTCATCCAACCATCTTGCTCTGCTGTCGCTGTCGTTGGTCACAATGAGATAGTGATGGGAGGAGGCTTCGATGATGTCACAGCAGGTGGTGGTAGCAACATAGTCATCCCAATCAATTATTCACTAGCCAATACCATGAAGAACGAGGTCAGAAACATGAATTTGGGAGATGGTATGGATGCTCATGAGATTGAAATGGTGTGGTATGCAAATGCGATTGGAGACAAGAATGCAACACAGCAGATATCATCTAGAGCGACTAGCACAGCAGGCTATGATGTTGAGTCAACGCCTTTCATCACTCAAGTCCGAGGCCTGCATGAGGCCAAGGAGTCACTAAGTCCACCACCATTAGTAGATGGTGAGCCTTTGACTGTCAGAGGCAATGTCCCCGATGGCTCGATAGAGCAACAGAACTTCATCAATGTGGGCCAAGGAGACTTGAGCGACTGCATGGAGTTAGAGCAGATGGCAGAGGGGGGAGAACTCCCTGAAGGCCTTGTGGTCTACTGCCCGAGTGGTTCTTCCAATGCTCACGTTGCTGGTGTTGGTATTCAATGGGGGATACCCGTCATTTACGGAATCATGCCGAGGGAGAACGGTACGGTATGGACTGAGATAGATGGTTGGGTTACAGACAAAGAGGGTGCAGAGCCTGCACCATACGACCCGACTGCACTAAGTGACTTCTTCATGATAGGTTGCGAAGACGGTGATAGATTCTGGGACTACGGCTACCACGTCCTCTCGCAATTCTTCCACACTTACCTCTCAGGGCCGAGGAATGACCCAAGATTCGAGGCATATCTAGGAGGATTCTACACCACATGGATTCTCAAGGCCACCCTTGCAGTAGCGATGGGAGAAGGCAGACACGCTTACCAAGGCAACAAGGCCAAGTTCTACCCTGTGCATGGTTTGATACACACCTATACTGCCAAGGCTCTCGCTGGTGATGAGTCAATCGCATGGAACAAGAGGAATGCCTACTACCAGATACTCAAGAGGAAGGAGATAGGATTGGACAACCTCTGTGCGATGTTGAAGGCATATGTGAGAATCTACTCTGAGCCAAGTTGGCCGAGTGGTTCCTACGGTGGCAAGAACTACAAGGAGTCCGTAGAGAAGGCGGTGGCAGTAGCAGACTGCTTGCAGAAGTTACGTGCTCAAGTAGAGTTTGAATTCACCACTCCAGCGCAGATGAAGGAGATATTCCGTACTTTCTTAGGGGCAATCAATACATTGGAGAATGCGGTGCATAACTGCTCGTTCTTCTTCAACAAGTTCGTTGCCAATAAGAAGTGGTTCGACATAGGCACTAGTCACCATCAGAATACGGCGAAGTTAGAGCATCAGTACCACGTTCTCGCAGCGTTGCATTACAGATTTTACAGACACCATGTAGATGAACCACACATGATTTCTAAGAATGTCTACAATGGTGAAGAAGACACAGGTAGCGTAGCCTTCAGTTGGGCAGACCACCAATGGTGGCCTATGCGTGAGGATTTCAAGAATGAGTTAGCCGGAGTATATCACGCTATTAGCAAGGTGAAGAAAGAAGGCGAGATAGGGGGATTGTACGACATTCACCCTACTGTCAAGGTAGCAGTAGAATCATTCTCAGGGAAGCACTCCCCATATTGCGAGGATTGTGATAGTTATGAGTGTGGGTGTTATGCCCCTACTGCCACCCCCTTGCACTACCACGGGACTTGTGGTCTACCAAACTGCCCCAAAGCAGAGTGTCAGCAACAAAGACTCGCTAAGAGCATAGGTGTGGATAGAGAGCAGTTCCACAAGTTGGAAGCGTTCTTCAACAGCAGTATAGCGATATACCCAACTTACCCTGCATTCAAGACGTCATTCCCCAAGGAAGAGGACTTGTTCGCAATGGAGAAAGCGAAGGTAGGTGCTTTGGTTACTGACGGTGGTAATACCGTATTCACAGAGCCGTACAGACCACAGGTTGGGGATGATGGCAAGCCATACAGAGTCTACACAGTACCTGTCGAGAATATCTCATTTTGGACTCTGTGGGGAAGGAGTACACTCCAAGAGTGGCCAGAACCACTTCTGTTCACATCGAAGTACGACACCGTTCTACACGTACAGCCGATGATTGACACGCTCTTTCGGATATTTGCTAATAGATTCTTGGAGATGTCTACGAAGGAGATAGTAAGGCATTACATCAATCTGAAGCAGGTAAAAACCCATCTTCCATACAAGAGAGGAATCCAAGCATATGCTGGAAAGCATGACTTGTGGGATATTTACAAACTCTCCTGTGAATTCTTGGATTACTTCAAAGACCTCGGCACAGAATTACAAGAGCGTCTTGGCAAATCTGTTGCGCTATTGACAGGAGGTGGTATGACTACCATACATGATTGGCGTCAAAGAGGGCCAGAGGAGTTCTTACTATACTTCTTGAGAATGGAATGTGAAAAGCGACTAGGCGGTAGTCTCACAGGTAATTTAACCGCCATAATTGATACACTCGAAACTACTCTCGGGAGGGAGTTTGTGGAAGAGGTGATTGCGAATGGAAAGTGAAATAACAAGCAACATGATGAAACACGAGATAACCAGCCCAGATAGCCCGAATGAGGATATCTGGAATTGGTCTGAGGGGAGTTTGAAAGATGGCCCCTACGCTCAATTGAGCGTGAAAGTCTCCCATTTAGCAGGAGGTAAGGTGCATATGCAATTTACCTGTGCTGATGTGGCAGGACTACACGAGGACATGAAGGAGTACCTAGGTACGCCTTTCGTCTACCTTGGGGACTCAGCCATGAGAAATTATGGCTTGTCGGTGAATCTGTCAGTCAAGCACGGCTCGATTGATGCGAACAACTTGACATCCCTAGCGAAGGCGATAGAGCAGAAAGGGGATTGCTACGTACAGTCCCAAGCCAGCGAAGCCGAGGACTATGCAGTAATGCAGTTCCGTGGTGTCGTGGATGGTGAGGACAACGAAGGCGTAGCGGTCAAGATGCTAGACTTCAGAATTGGTGCTGAGGAGAACAGGATGCTAATCGCATTCAGCCACATCCCCTCGGCTATCAAGACTGATAGCATGAACTACCCAGAGATGCGAGGCGAGTGGCTACTCGCTTGGCTATGCTCTCGATACTTCGATACACAGGAGGAAGAGTGAATGGATTTGGATGTAGTATCAATGGCTCTGAATGTAATGATGAGCGACTACGATGACAATGGGAACATCTCGCAGACAGCACAGCAGTTTCCAACAGGTCTGTTGTTCGAGGCTCTCCAGAGAGGGAAGTCTAACGTCAGCAACGTCAAGCCGAATCACAAGAATCTACTGCTTCGGACAATCGATGCAATAGAGATGAACCTACACATCAACGAGACGGTTATTCGTTGCAAGATTGTTGGGCTGGATGAGGACATAATGAAGGAGATGGTCTGATGGTGTACTATACACAAACGAGCCACTATGGTCACTCGACATACAAGGAGTGCCATACCGGAAACCCCCTAGTGTTCACTACTCATGACGGCATTGAGGTATATGCCGGAGGAAGTAGCCGAAGCGGTGGATGGTGGAAGATGAACCCACTACCAGACTTCGCTATGGGGCCAGACAACGAGGTCAAGAAGGGGTACAGCCAACTCAAGGTCGAGACCAAGGGAAAGAACATGGAAGGCTGGAAGTGCATGAAGGTGCTGGAAGAGAGGACACCACCAGCAGTCTTGGAGATGGACTTCCCCGATTACAGCGTACCACAAGACTGCGATGTTGAATTCTGGGAGGCCTTAGCCCTCGATATCAGAGAGCAGGGAGTGAAGAGAATGCATGCTATGTGCATGGGTGGTCACGGCAGGACGGGTATTCAATTAGCCTGCCTTCGATGGTTCTTAGCGACCGAGGAAGAAAGGAAGGCTTGGCCTGATGCTAATGCCCTCATCTCAGAGATACGAACCCACTACTGCAACAAGGCTGTCGAGGCTGAGAAGCAACAGCAGTATGTGGCCTATATGTGTGGTATTCCATGCGGAGAGATGCTGGGGTTTCACAAGTACTCGGGCAGTACGACCACTACGACGACTACGTATGGCTCTAAGAAACACAGCCTCTCAGCATCTAACAGGGACTTGCTAGAGTGCGACTCTTGTGACCTAATCATATGGGAAGATGACAAGGTCTACGAGTTGGAACACGATGACCTATGCTACGACCACTCTTGCACAGGACACATGACTGACATTACGGAGATTGCTGTGAAGAGAAGCCTATGCGCTGATTCTGAATTATATCAGATTTGCATCAAGACCTTGGATGTCTGCTCTAACGTGAGTGGCTATTCCTTCGGAGTATTGAACGAGGAACTGATGGAGAAGATACACGGCAAGCAATGGAAGAAGATACTAGACAGGCTAATGTCGCAGAACGCCAAGACTAGCGTGAGAGGAAAGATGCTGAGACAGTTGCATGAAGAGTTGAAGAAACCAACAGCAGAGAACGTATTGGTCTGCATCTATGACAGCACTACTCACCCTGAGATAGACAACCACATAGAGGGTGATTATGACAAGAAGTACACGAGGAACATCAGGACTTGGAAGAAGTGTGGATTCTGTGCGAGTTCAGTCTCACCTGACAGACTATCTGTCGCATATCTAGTGCAGAACGGCAAGGAGTTGGCTAAGATGTGCTGTCCAGACTGCATGGTAGCGAGTGGCTTGGAGTTCGTTGAGAAACTAGAGCCGGGGCACTTCAAGAACGAGGCGTTCTTCAACAAGAAGATGTACAAGTTAGTGGCGGGTGTAAGCCCACAGAGCATTCTTGTCGCTAAGACCCTACGGTCGGAGAACAAGACGCAAAAGTTCTCAGAGGCTGAGTGGGATGATTTGGATGACGACCTCGATGACATCGTACTCAACTTCGATGACAAGGAAGGGACAGTCACCCAAACAGGTGGCAGGACTCTGGAGGACTACGCTGACCTCAGCCCTGCTGAGAAGGCGGAGTGGACAGCAGACTTACTAGACGAGTATGGCCTAGAGGCTCTCCCAGACGATGAGATAGAGAGAGGGCTGATTGAACTCGGACTGACTAGTGCGGAATTGAGGCAGGCTCAGGCTGAGTTCTTGAAGAAGAAGAACGATGTCAAGGAAGTCGATATCATACTCGATATAGACGAGGCGAGCATCGAAGACTACTTCGGTGATACTGACAGCGTGGATAGCATCTACGATGATGACAATGTCGACCCCAAGTATGGGGGCAACAACAAGGAGGAAGAATAAATGAGAGATTTTGGAAACGAAAGAACGAACGACGAATACAAGAGGTTCATGGCAATGTCCCATGAGCAACTTGCGGTGTATCTGATTAGGTACAAGACCCACAAGGGTGACTTGGAGGTGAACGTATGAGTGAGGAACCCACTCAATCAGAGGTATGGAAACTCCTCAAGGACACCCTACCTGAGTTGAATTTGGAAAGCGTGGAACAACCCGAAGTAAACTCTGTGGAAGATATGCAGAATCGGTTGGACATTATGGAGAAGAACATCTCTGGTTTGACTGAGGCTCTGAATGCGACTGTGGTGCTCTACGAGGAAGCCAGAAAAGAGGCTGAGATACTGAGAGCGTCCCATGAGGGTGCTAAGGCATCAGCATCTCAAATGACGGAGAAACTAGCAATAGACCTAAAGCATCTGTTCAAGTTAGACTACAACGAACTAGTCCTGCAAATGGCAGAAACTGGAACTCTCGATGTGCCGAAGATGGCCGAGGTCATCAAGACCACTATGGAGAAGACGAGTGAGGTGCAGAAGTTCCAGAAGAAGATTGCTGCTTTAGTGGAAGAGAGCATGGATATAGACACTAGTGACATGGAGATTGACTACGGTGACCTATCAGAGCACATAGACTACGATAACATAGCGTACAACCTCTGCTACTCGACCTTGTCGGACTACCTGTCCTTCGACCCAACGGACTATTGGGACTCGAGTGACTTGGCTCAATACTTCGGTGAGGATGACATCGCTCAATACATAGATACTGAGTCTGTGGCTGGATACGTAGACACTGATGAAATCGCTTCGGAAATAGACCTTGATGAAATAGCAGGGAAGATTAACGTTGAGAGTCTCGCTGCGGAGATTGACTTGGATGAATTGGCTCTGTTCATGTCTCAGAACATCGACTTGGATGATTTGGCCCAGAGAATAAGAGGTGAGGAGGAATGAGGGTTCACGTCTTTGATACACAATCTGGCGAAGCGAACATAGACCTCGACAAGGTGGTGGCAATAGTACGACACCTCCCTAATCGGGAGAACTTCAATATCGATTTGCACATGGAGAGTGGTACCATATTCACGTTGTCTGACTGTGACGTGCCAGATTACATGATGCTGTTGGATGATTGGACAAAAGGTGATGCAGAATGACGACGAAATACTACAAGAGAGAATACTACGATGGAGACAAAGGCAAGTTTATGACAAAAGTGAGCACCGATATAGGGAAATTAGTTGCTTCAAACGAGGTATTCGGTGTAAGGAGGGCTGACGGTACAGTTCGTGGCCCCCCTGTCACGGAGATAAGCAAGAGGGAGTATGAGATACTCAAGAGAGGCTGGGGCGATGACTCGATTGCTCGACCTGTGTATTGGTTTGACTACTCCAAGGCAGGATTAGGTGACGACAATAACGGCTTTCTCTACGGAATAGAGTACATGAATGGGCATCACGTGGGTGGTGTTGAGGAAGTCGCTGATTGCGAGTGGTTCGTGACCGAGACGATGAGAGATACCGTGCTCAAGAAGTATTTTGAGGAGTTAGCAGAGGAGGAAGAGGAATGATAGGAACTGAAGAGAAGGATGACGTCTACGAAGCCTATCTGAAGATAGTTGCACAGGAGTATGAATTACCTGATGACCTCTATGTCTGGGCTATTGACAAGGCTAAAGATTGGAAATCATACGCACCCGATGAGATACCATATTGGTCAGCGTGGTTCGCTGCCCGAAAAGTGGCTTGGGTACTGCTGGGCAAAATGAGAGGACTAGAAGGAGAGGAGATTACTCCTGAGATGATAGAGGAATTCAGAAGCCTCTGTGCCACCTTGGCGTATGACTGAGGTGATTGATTGCTCGGTATAGAAGAGGGAACGGTGATAGTGGATGCATGCATACCTTTTGATGGGACAGGAGTCTGTCCTACGTGTAGGTTCCCTCATCCCGAAGCACCAGAAAAGTCCATCGTAGCCTCCACACCTACAAGTGGGAACGCTGAATACAACCCAGAAATAGGGCCATATGGTGGTTGGACTTACAAGCCAACTGGATTCGCCGGAGTGGATTCTTGGGCCAGTGACTACCTATCCGAGGAAGAAGACGGCGACGATGATAAAGAGGCCGAGAAAGATTACAAAGAATTCAAAGAAATGTTGGACGTGCTGATATCTGGTTTCAAAACAGAATACGAGGAAAAATATAGCACGAGTTTAGATAAATGACATTCGCAAAAGCGATACAAAAAAAGGAAGTGAAAAAAAATGAAAGAAGAGAAAGAAATGATGAATGAACTAGGATGGAGGAAGGACAAGTATGACTTCGCCATCGAGTACCTGCATGAGAACCCCGACCTAATAGGAGATGCTTGGGGCAGTCCAGAGGAGTACAAGGGCAGAGGAGGCGAACTATTCGGCTTCGTTGGCCCAGACTGGACGAGCAATGACCAGAAGGTCAGGTACGAAGGAAGCGTTGGCGGAACCTGTGGTTGCCTGCAACAGATAAGGAAAGCCAAGGAAGACGGTAAGGACGGAAGCCATGGGGAGATGTGCATGTCGCATTGGCCCCGACTATGGGACCAGATTGCCTCCGATAGAAGACTACCCTTCGACTCTAGTGACATCGGGCTTGAGGAACTGCCCGTGTTCGCTGAGTGGCAGAGGAAGGTAGACCTCATGAGGATTGCCGATGGGATTGAGGTTGACCCACTCGGGGATTACGCCTGAAACGACCTACGGTGGGGAGGATGGGGGCTCCCTACCCAAAGGTCAGAAGGAGGAATAATCATGCCACAGTACGAAATAGTAGCAACAGTCGACATAACATACATGATAGAGGCAGATGACGAGGACGATGCCATCCAAGCATATTGGGATGGTAGGATTCACGCATCGAAGGACTACGGCGATTGGGACACCCAAGAAGTGGAGGCACACGAATCATGAAGGAATACCTAGTGATGAAGACAGTCACTTTCACCATCAAGGTGGAGGCAGAGGACGAAGAGGAAGCCTATCTGATGGGGATAAACTACGACGAACAGAAGGAGAGGCTCGGCAATGGTGACTATTGCAGCGCCTACAACTACGAGGTTGAAGATGTCGAGACGGAGGAGGTGAGAGATTGAGCAAGAAGAAACTAAGATGCCCCAAGTGTGGGACAGAGGACGAAAGCGACCTCACAGTATGGCAGAAGGGTACTGTTGGTTTCTCAGTCTACTTCGATGGAAAAGACGTGGAGCCTGACGATGAGACATATAATGACCTGTATTTCGATGCCATCTCATGCCAATGCGGATACGAATCCACCAGCCAATGGGACTTCATAGTGGAGGTATGCCAATGCGGATACGAGGTGAAAGAATGAGAGACCTTACATGGCTACGCTCAAAGGTAGAAGAGACGCTGCAGGACGAGCGACAAAAGGTCGCAGATGCAGAAGCAGATGATTGGACAGGGCATGAAATAGGACTCCTAGAAGGTTGGGTTGAGGCACTTGAGTATGTGCTGTGGCTCATCGACCCAGAGGAGGAAGAGGAATGAGTGAAACTGCAAAAGTCGAATGCCTAGCAGGTGACGGAAAAGATATGTTTGTAAGAATAGAGTTTGATGATGAGACAATCTACGAAGGTTGGGTAGACAAAGTGTATGGAGAGGAAGAGGAATGAGAGTCGGAGATGTGAGGAAGTTCCTCCCCAAGGACGATGACGAGCAGATAATCATCGCTTGGTGGGAATATAACGAGGATTCATGGCCAGAGTGGTTGACTAAGAAAATGTGGAACTACTACGTCGATAGAATAGACAGCAAGCATGATTGGTCATACGAGCATGATGCGATATGGGAGCATTTTGAGTATCTACGCAAGGAATATCCAATGAAGGAGGAAGAGGAATGATGTCTATTGCAGATGCTGCTGATACTACTGAAGAAATTATGTGGATGATGATAGATTCAGGGTTAGCAAGAGAGACGGATGTCTATGACAAACAGTACCTACTATGGCTCTCCAGAGATGAAGTGGAAAAATACCATGAGATTCATGAAGACTCTCCAGAATACGATGTGACTGGGTTCAGCCCAAAGGGTCGTGAGTTGTTCGAGAGTATCTACAACAAATTAAGAGACGATGAATAATGCTCTGTATAATTTGTAATACAAGTGGCACATCAAATCCCAAGGATGTAGCCCTGCAATCCACTCCGTCAGGTTTGGTTTGTAGCACGTGTATTGGGCATTTGGTCGCTGATGTAGTCAAAATGAGACTGCCTTGGACAGAGGAGGATTTGAAAGAATGGGGCTATACGCGCATTCTAGACGTAAAAAAGAAGGTAGAAGAGGAGTAAATCTCCTTTGCTACAACAATGTTTATAGGGTATTGCTGTGCCCTCTAAATTACAGCAAACCAGAAATGGAGGAAAGAAGAAATGGAAAATATAAGAAAAAATGAAGCAAGCAAAAGATTGCCAGTCATATCGACTGGATTTGAACCGATAGGTTCTCACGTGGCAGAAATCACGTATGAGTCAGCAGGTGGATACGAGAAGACTGTGAAAGTCCCACTGAAATCAGTGGAGGTGGCCCTAATACCTAATGAGAGGCAACTCTGTATCGTCTCAGAGTACGAAGTAGGAGGCGGGGTGTTCCGGCCTGATTTCGTGTTCAGAGGTGTTAATATGCCACAACAACCAACCGAGCCTTTAGAGATAGACCTCGTAGATATGGTAGAGAGTGGAGCAGCAATGGAGAATATCAAGGCCTTCATAGCCGACTCTCAGAAAGTGGACCTCGCTGCTATTGCAGCGGAGGCGACAGTGGAGGACACTTTGGAGATAACCCTAGAGCCTGAGAACATGGTAGTAATAGATGACTCAGAACCTGTGGCAGAGTGGAACGAAGACCCTGCTTGGGGTGGTTCTCTCCTAGCAGGTGGTAGAGAGAAGAAGACCGCACCTTGGGACTTCTCCCCTACATTCCTACCTAACCACGTAGTGATGGACGGAAAGGCCATTAGAGTCAACAAGAAGGACGGGAGTGCGAACTCTTGGTCAGTCTTCAACCCCTTACTAGCAGATAGTAAGAGGGAAGCAGGCGCTCTTCTAGGTAGTGTTAGTGATAGATACTACACTCTAGGACACCCTGTCTGGGTCAAGCCGATGCTCAAGTACGCAGAGATGTCTGGAATTAAGGCGTCAGTCACGGCTTGGAACGAGGGAGCGAAGTGCCGTGTAGACCTAGATGTCACAGACGCAACTCAACTGAGAGGCAAGGCTGCTGACAGGATTAAGGAAAGAGGTGGAAGCAAGTTCTTGGATTTGGATAGCATGAGCGAAGCAGCACAGAGGCTAGATGGTCTCTACAAATTTGGTTTTGCTGTGAACAACTCACTAGACGGGAGAGGTTCATTCAACTCCTACGGGGCTGCACTAAGGACATACTGCCAGAACCTAGCCGTTGCTGGTGGAATCAAGTGCGCCATCAACATGAGACACACCAAGGGCGTCATGCAAGACGTTGATTGGGACGAATTCGGGTTGAATCTCGTCAATGCCACAGCAGAACTCAATGAATGGCTAGTCCACACGGAACTGATGTCTTGGATACCTGTCGATTTACAGTTAATGGACCAATTACTATTCGTAATGGAGCAGAATGGCGTGATGACCATACCTAGAGTGGTAAAGGACAAGGATAGTGGTGAAGTCACTCAGGTCAACAGGAGCCACATGGACTTGGCCGTGACAGATGGATGGAAAGACCCAACTTTGTCATACGTAGGCGTGAAAGGTGAGCAGAAAAACACACTTTATCACGCATTACAATGCTTCACAGGAGCAATAACGCACAAACCAACAGTAGTAGATGACAAGAGGGAACTCAAGGGTTCTGTACTAGGTTTTGATAGTCTTGATACAAGACTCAGAAAAGTGAATCATGTCTTTACTGACATTGCAAGTACCGCATTAAACAATGCAAGAAATATGTTAGAAGTTGGAAAATTAACACTAGAACACGAGGATGAAGTGAAGAATATTTTGGAAGTTTATCCCAACATGTTAGGGAATCTTTATGAAACCCCCAAGTACACCGAGAGCCATGAAATTCCGGTTCTCTGATTCTCGCACCCTAGGGGCGAGAGAGGTAAATAGGGTGCGAGGCAGCGTTCGTTTGACGTGTGTTTCATCTCCGTTCTCTCTCGTCCCACCTAGGGTCGATACAAAAAAGGAAGTGAAAAAATGAAAAAGAAAAATGGAAGAAGAATGAACAGAGCACAACTGATGGCGAAGAAAGGGTATCAAAAAATCCCTTTCGATGTGAATATCCCAAAGAAAGATATGCCAGTAGTTGTATTGAACAACTTAGAAGCCTATCTAGGTAAGGGTCTATTACAACAGACTAGGAGAGGTTACTACCTGAAACCCCAGAATATGGGAGTAGAGAACAGGGGAGTGGGAACACACCCTGCTCAGGATGAAGAAGAAGAAGAGCCGTCATGGGTTGCTGCAGCCAAGGATGCAGTTGCTGAGGAGCCAGTAGAAGAGGAAAAGAAGTCTATCTGGGACGAAGCGAGACTCAGTACAGGACAAAGGGCTGTGAATATCGTGCAAATGGTAGACGGTCTCCTATCTGGAGAAGTAGGGCTAAGTGCGTTGACTCAAATCAAGCAAGAAGCAGTACTTATTCTAGATGACTTCGGCTTGATTGAAAGAGCCGAGGCCTAGTCATGAAAATGATGGCTGAAGAGCCTCAAGGTCCCTGCCCTTGCGGAGGAACAATCTGCAACAAAGGGTTTGGGTGGCTCATGGGGAAAATGCAAGACCTCGCTGGGGGTTTTCACAGTAGTAGACATAATGTCGAAGTTTGTGAAATGTTCCCCGAGGAACTCAAGGAGTGGGACGTGGAGGATGAGATATTTCTCCCGCCCCCTCCCCCTGGGATTAACAATATTGAAACTTTGAAAGGTTTCATGAAAGAATTCCGGGGTACGGATAAGGACTTACAAAAAGGAAATAAAGGCATAAAAAGTTCCGAAAAATCCTTAGAAAGAGTTGAGAGAGGAAAATACGATGATGCGTTTAGGGAGGAATATTCATGACAGGACTAGAAAAAGAAAATGAAGAACTTCGTGGACAGTTACTTAGACTGCGAATAGGTATCGCACATGCGAAAGAATTGCATAAAGAATTCATGGATTGTTTAGTGGAACTCTTGGAGGCAGATGCGTCAGATGAGATGAAAGTGACAGGGATGATGATAGCCCTGCATAAGCATATAGAAGCGTCAATGTATGAGGAAGAGGGATGACTTGGGAGAGATACAAGGACAGTTATGGGCCTAGAGTTGCTCTCAAGTTCCCTTATGACGAGAAGGCGAAGAATGCTCTCAAGAGCAGTATAGGCTTCCCCGGTGTCAAGTGGGATGGTAGCAAGAAGGCTTGGTCAATAAGAGACAAGCCTGCAGACCTGAATACTGCATTGGAGATACTCGGAGACTATGGATATAATTTCCATGGCTTGGAACCCCAAGAGTATGTAGACGAGGATACCGAAGTTGAAGTGCTCTGTACGGGGAATAAACTCCGTATGAGGTGGGGGTATAAGCCCAACTACGCAGATATCAACACTGGCGTGAAGTCCTGTGGACAAGCCCGCTTCGACAAGAAGACGAAGGAGTGGGTGATACCCCTCATCGCTGGTCTGGAGGTCGCTAAAGCAGTCGAGCCTCACTACAAGGCACTCCATGATGCTATCATGGCAGTACCAGAAGTAGGAGAGGCACATAACAACATGGCTGAGAGAGTTTTACTCAGCAGTGCTGTGGAGGCAGAGCATCTCTGGCTAGCCGGATTGAAGAACATGGATGAGGTGAGGCCCTATCAATGGGTCGCACCGAATATGTTCTCCGCTGGTGGACAGAGGCGTCTATTGCTAGCGGATGAGATGGGATTAGGTAAATCCCTCCAAGCGTTACTGTGTGTTCTCTCAGGGCAGTTCGAGAGGACTCTGATAGTATGCCCCTCAGTCGTGAAGGTCAATTGGGCTAACGAGGTAGAGAAGTGGACGGACTTGCAGTCTACCATAATCTACGGGCAGAAAGAAGCAGAGATAGACGAGGCTGATTTCACGATTGTGAACTATGATTTGCTACAACACAGAGTAGAGGATTTGCTGGGCATGGACTTCCAGTGCATCATTTTCGATGAGTGTCATAACCTGAAGAATCCGAAAGCGAATAGAACCAAGGCAGCGAAGATGCTAGCGAAGTGGCCTACAGTGGAAGGAATCATCTCTATGTCTGGTACTCCCATCTTGAATAGACCGGAGGAGATATTCACTACTCTGAATATGCTAAAACCAGAGTCCTTCGCGGATTACTTCATCTTCGGAAAGAAGTACTGTGCTGCTATACACAATGGGTATGGCTGGGACTTTGGGGGTGCTAGCAATATAGAGGTCAGTGAGGATGGTAAGACAGTCCCGCTGAACCACCTGTTGAAGGATGTCATGCTGCGGAGGTCAATGGATGACCCACGCCTCAGTGAGCAGATGCCTGACCTGCTGGAGACTGTGCTGGAGGTAGAAGTGGAAAGGCACCATTACGATGAGGCGTACAACACCTGCATGGACCAATTGGAATATTACAGGACGACAGGGTCTGGCTCGATACCCCCCGGTTTCCTGTTGAACATCCTGACGGAGTTAAGGCACGCTGCTGGTAAGGTTAAAGCGGATATCGCCGTGAAGTGGGCGATTGACTATCATAATCAGACTGGTAAGCCATTGGTGATATTCGCTCACCACAAAGATGTAGTAGAGAGCATTGGTTATTGGTTAGACCACCATGCGGCAGACTGTGCGGCAGAATGTATCACAGGCTCTACACCGGATAAAATCAGGCAAGCATACATTGCAGATTTCCAAGAAGGCAAGATGCCATTTCTGATTTGCAGTACATTAGCAATGAAGGAAGGAGTGAACCTGGATGCGGCTGATACCACACTGTTCGTAGAGAGACAGTGGGTACCAGCACACGAAAAGCAGGCGGCGGCTCGAGTCAGGAGACTGACACAAGAGAGTTCCGTCTGTCACAAGGTAGTCCTGAGTGCCAAGGACACCGTGGATACTCACTTCGACAAGGTCGTGAGTGAGAAGGCAGCCATAGTAAAGGCTGCATTAGATGGCACAGAAGAGGACAAGATGGCGATTGCAAGAGCCGTCGCAGAAGCCCTGTTAGAAGGGAGGAAGAACATATGAGTGGAAGAATAAGAGAAAAATATGTAGAAAGAATAACGAAAGCAAAAAGCGTGAAGCACGCTGAGTACGAGATACTCAAGATACTGCTTTACGATGGTTGGAGGCCAATAGACCACATCCACCTAGATAGACTATACTGCAAGTTAGTGCCTGAGTTACGACCTGAGCACAGAGACGCAGCCGAGACTAGAAAGTTCGGATATCGAGACAAGCATGCAGCAAAACGCTTCGACACAGCCTGCAAGAACATAGGCGTTGTCATGCGTACCATGCTCTCCAAGAGGGTGAAACACCTACCTGAAGGGCATCAAGATGCTCTATCGGAAGAGGAGTGGTGGGAACTCGATAGGATGAGGCATCGTGAAGTGAAAGAGAACTCTCCCGCGAGGTGGAAATGATGAGACAGTGTGTCATATGCGAAAAGGACATCTCGAAGCGCCATCCCAGTGCCCTCACCTGCTCGAAGAAATGCGGGTATAAGAGGACCTATAGAATACGAAGGAGCGACCCAGAGAAGGTACAAAAGGAAAGGGACTACATGCGTAAGTACATGAGAGAATATATGAGTGACGAAGGTAACAAGCAGAGACATTACGAAGCAGTGAGGAAATATCAGAGTAGTGAAAAAGGGAAGGCTGCTATCAAAAGGTCAAGAGAAAGTGCACAGAGGAAGAAGAATGAAAGAAATAACAGATAAGATGAACGCAATTGAATTGCAAACTAGAGAATTACTAGAGAAAGCCCAGATTCTGGAAAACCAGAAAGTCCTGATGAGTACACTCATGGAATGTAGCCAATTTGACCATACGTGGGAGATAGGCAATATAACGAGTACACTAACTGATGTTCATCAGATAGACGTGTATTGTACGAGATGCGGTTCTACCGCTAACTTCGTCACCCCCACGCTACACCGAGAAAGGGGGCATCTAGTGGAGTCTCGACCAATACCAATCTTTTCTCGCACTGAGCAGCGATTGAGCACACTGGTGGGGGAAGAGGAATGAGTGGAACAGTGCATTTAGGAGTGCGTGACATTACTAGGAGTGGTGACTGGGGAGAATATGGCCCTATACGGCATATAGTGGATAAGGATGGGAATGAGCGCAACGTGAACTTCGTTACTGAACTGAAGTCGTTGAAGCACTCAATTCTTCACACTATAGAGAAGTGTGGATGTTGCGGGTATGAAAATCCTGGTTCTGCATGGGTTTTACATGTAGAACGTGGTGACAGTAATCAGATGGTCCTAGCGTGCCAAGGCTGCAATACTTTCGTATGGTACGGAGGTGAGGTCAATAATGAGTGAATGGAAACCCACAGAAGGTGACATTGCTTGGACTAAAGGTGTCTTAGACACTCTCGAAGACGGGCAGGACTGGATGGAAGGTGAGATGGCTTTCAGGAAGACTGGAGATAAGGAATTAGTCCTACTAACTAGAACAGAACGTGCTGGAATAGCAGCAGAGAGGGTTAAGTTCGTTCTAGAGGAGTTGGGATGGTCTCTGGATGAGTCCCAAGCCAAAATTATCCCTGACGACCCCATGCTGGCGGCCCAGATGATGCAAGAAGAGGCTGAGTCATGGTGCTGCCCGAAGTGCGAGGAACACAAGGTAGTCAACATGAATCTAGAGGCTGCTACATGGCATCTCATGGGGAATAGCGTGTACGTGGACGAAGATGGAGACTCCATTCAGACTCCACGCTGGGTCGTGGAGATTGTCTGTCCTTGTGGGGAGAAAGTCTACGTCAGCCCTGATGATTACCTATTAGTTGCAGGGGAGATAAACTTCTACACGTGGAACGTTGATTTTCAGACCTTGAGAGTGATGACCCCGGACCAGATAACCGAATGCGCGGATAATGGAACTATTAGTAAAATTAACGCCCAACACTTGGGAACGACTTATGAGGGTAACACGGTTCCGCCACATCTACGCGGAACCTTCTGCTTAATTGTGGATAGTTCCTTACCTGAGGAAGAAGAATGAGCAGAACTTTTAGGATAAGACAACGAATAAAGAAGTTAATGATGGACACAGATGACCTACCAACAAATGTCATCTACGACCATGTCAATAATACTATGACTTGGGGGGTAACCATGCAACAACTAGGCAATATCCTGTCTAAAGACAAGGATATCGTGAGCACAGGCGAAGTGAAGAAACAGGGCAGCATCACTGGCACTTACACCATACAGACATGGTGTCTCACTGATGAGTACAAAGAGAGAAATCACGATGTCTCCGAGGATATCTTGGTCGAGAACATCCACAAATGGTTGAGAGAGCAACGACCTGGAACGTATGTAGCAAAGGACATTCGCAAGGGTATAGGAAGTCATGTGAATCTGAACTCCAATGTCTTCCGCCTCGCGTGTGAACGCGCGCCTGAATGGTTAGAGATACGTGGTAGAGCAAACAAGGGAAGGACGGGTGTGACCTATATTGTCCCACCACGAAGTTCATAGACTAGTCCATTCTGGTCAGGCTATGAGGTTGGATGAAGCGGCAAATGCCATCGCGGCTGTGAAGACAGTCGAGGGCAAAGCGCGCGCACAAGAGCGAGTCCTCTATGACCTACTACGCGCGCGCGAAGGAGACTTGGTTGAGTTCTGCTCCCTCCTCTACGGCCCTGCCCTCTTGACACCAGAGCAGGTAATGAGTGCGCTCCATCGCTCTTATTCCATCTTCCCAGAGGAATTCGAGTTGATAGAGGGCACTCCCTTAGTACCTAGTCTCGTCTCTGAGTCGCCAGACGAGTGCGATGTCACACTTACCATACCAGAGGCGCTCCACCTCATGCAGAGCATTGGGAAAGGAGTTGACATACAGTCTGTCATAGCCAGCATGGATAAAATCTCTGCCGATGTCCTGTGGCGTCGAGCGTTGGGTGAGACACCCGCGATACCTAGGAAGAGGCTATTGAGGGCTGTAGCACACGGTGGAGGGAAGTACACCCCTGAGAGACTCACTAGCGCCCTAGCAGTGGAACCTCTGGAAGAGGTATTACTCAAGGCGTTCAAGGGAGAACTCTCCGAGAACTTCGCCATAGAGCCAGGCCATCCATTCAAAGCCCCCTCATTCACTGCGTGGCGCTATTGGTCGACACCTTTCGAGCACACGTATTACGAGAAAGTGAGTGGCCCTAGATACTACGCGCATAAGGTACAAGGAGAGGTTTTCCTTTACAACAGTCAAGGGGAGATGGTAGAAGAAGAGTCTCCACGTATCACTTACAACGGAGACTGCATCGCTCTTGTGACTCAAGAGGGAGACGTGTTAGAATGGCTCCACACAGACGATGAGCCTGAGATATGGAAAGGGGCATACGAAGATAGGGCCGTAGCACCCAAGAGAGTCAAAGACGGTCAACACCTACGACAACTCTGTGAGTCCTTGAAAGAAGGAGAGGTTCTTAGATTGATAGATGGCGATAGGGCTCATATCCATAATCAGCATAAAGGGGGCTTCATCTTACCTAGGAGAGTGTATGAATTGCCTCTCCTCATAACGGAAGGGAAGGTCAAGAGCGATGGTGTCTGGGTATCTCTTAAGATAGAGGCGATGGATGGATTCGACCCCATACCTGTCGGATATGCGAATGTCAAGAGGACGAGCCTCCCAAACAACCAAGTATTGAGAGATGCGACCAATAAATTCGTCTGGGACAAACTAGAACCCCCACTAGTAGGTTCTTTTCACGCCCTGAGAGTGAGAAAGGGTAAATTAGAGGGTGCTAACCTAGTTGCCTTGGAAACGAGTAAAGGAATGAGTGATGTAATGCAGTATGGGGACCTATGGAGTATTGATGGTAATGGACAGGCACGATGATTTCTTCTTAGGATGGTTAGCGCGTGATGCGCGTTTCCAAGCGAGCGTTCACTTCGCACCTAAGACCAAACTAGGATATACCATCCACAGGAAGGTCTACACCAGCATGAACGACGAGCCGGAATTGAACCTCTGGATGGCCTCGCAAGGGGTGCATGGTAGAGTCTTGAGAGACATCAAGCAGATACATAGGGTAATTGACCTCCTAGAGCCTGTCTGGAGCGCCGTGAAGGACCGAAATAACCTCGAGAGGCTCCTGACCACTATGGAGGCCACATCGGCGCGTAAAATGGCCCATAATGAGATGCACGAACTCATTTCCAAACTTGATTATCTATGAGATAAAGATACAAGAAAACAAGAATCTTGCGAATGTTTATAGTCCTGGTTCACTCACGTAGGGTTCCATGCGATTAGAAGAGATGGTTCACGATGAAGAACACCCCCTCAGGGCAATCAAGGATATGCTTGCGTGGGGGAAGTGCCCTGACTTACTACTCTACGGCCCTCCAGGGACGGGGAAGACAACTACCGCTCACGCCATCTCTTACGAGATAGGTGCTGACATCTATGAGTTCAACGCCTCTGACGAGCGTGGTATAGACTTCATACGCACGCGAGTGAAACAAGTAGCCACTCAAAGGGGTTATGGTCAACATACCATCATTCTACTTGACGAGGCTGACGGGCTCACCAAGCAGGCACAAGATGCCCTCAGGCGCATTATAGAGACAGGGCATGGGCTCTTCATACTGACAGCGAACGAACCTGCGAATATCATACCCGCATTGAAGTCACGTTGCGTCTCATACGAATTCAGACCATACAATGCAAAGGAGGTCGAGATGTTCCTCCCTGAATGGGCAAAACCTCTAGCAGTAGAGACATGTAGTGCCTACAATGGAGATTTAAGGAGAATCTCTCTAGCATTGGAGTCTGTGAATGAGGATTTTGACGGTTTGAAAGAGATGGCCGGGGCAGAAGCCAAGGCTTACTCAGACCCCGCCTTGTCACTAATCGGTGGGGATTGGGAGGGGCTTAGAAAGGAGTTGCAGACTCTAGTCAGCCATCATACCTCCTCGAATACCGCATTATTAAACAGGTTGCACCAAAAGGTGCGACAACTTGATATGGAACCCCCTAGGTTCCACCACTATTCCCGCATCTGGGGAGATGCAGTGTTAGCCGCCCATCAATGGCCCCTCTCACAAGAGGGATTCATTGACTGGTTCGTGGGTAGCCTCGCTTCCCTGTGGGACGGAAAAGAAGAGTGAAAAAATGAGTGAAGATAATTTACCAGAAGAAGTGAAAGAGAGATTGCGGTGGTATGCTGAACAGCACAATATCACCGAAGAAGAAGCCATAAAGCATTACCTCGATTATATCGAGGAGCATCTAGGCATCGTCAACCCAAACGAGGAAGATGAAGACTTCCTAGTTGATGCAGCGGAGACTTTCGTTGTCGAAAGGAGAGTCATGCAAAGCCCCGGTGGGTCTAGCATCGACTTAGTGGGGTGCTTCATAGCAGTGGAGCCTAAGATGCGTGATAAGAGGGCTAACGTAAGAAACAAAGCCCTGACGGAGGCTAGAAAGGACCTGAGTGCCGCCATAGATGCCGGTACAGTAGCCCGAGCCTTCGTTGAGAATGGTGTGTGGATGCTAGAGAAAGCCAATGGTATCGTGGCGTCCACCCAAGACAGATTCGTAGAGGGTGAAGACCCTTGGTTCCTAGTCCGTGATAGTGGTATGACCCTGTGTCTCCTACAGACTAATCCAGATTGGGCTAGACATGGCGAGCCTATCGCCCCTTCTCTATGGAGTAGAACTTACAGGTTCTACGGAAATACAGAAGAGCGATTTACAGAAGACATGGCGATGTGGAGAATAGATGTCAGTGGCAACGATGAAGACTCTGTGTCACAACCAGTCAAGGTCGGCTCTCCTTGTAGAATCAAGGTAAGACCGCAACCAGATACGATAAATGAAGGCTGGGAAGATGTATATCGCGGTGTGAGTAACTTCTTCAAGAATCTCACCTATACAGATGACTTCGTCGATGAGGAAGACAAGTCCTACCTAAGAGGCGATGTACTAATGTCAGGAATGCCCTGCTATGTATCAGACTTGTCAGACCTGATGGAAGTCTACCAGAATGGCTCTGAGAAGATTCCAGGATTCGACAACCCAATCGGACCTCTCGTCTGCATCAAGGGGAAAGTCACTGATATCAATAGAACTGGGTATGATACTGAATACGACCCGTGGGGGAAGGATTACACTATGAGGGTGTCTTCATTCCAACTACAGAGAGAATTCGCTAACGATATGTGGCGTAAGGAAGTCTCTGTGAGAGTGCATGGTTTCCTAGGTGACATGAACCACGCCTTCGATTACGAAGGTCGTGATGGGTGGAAGCCATACGCAATCAAGTCCACAGTACTCATCTTCGGACGATTGGGTATGAGGACGACCGAAGAAGGACAAGTACCTACAGTCAAGGCCTCTGGTGTGTTTGCTATCCCTCGACTGGCTATCCCAGCCGGTGAGGGTGGCGACACAAGCCTAGACCAATTCGGCGGTGGTGACCAATGAGCGGTTTCAAAGCCCTCAAGGAGAAGGAGCAACAGGAGGAATCCAGCGTCGAGAAGGCTTCCAAGGACTGGAAGAAGGCTCTGGATAATGACCTAGGCCCTCCTCCTCAGCAACCTACCCCTATGATGGCAGAACCTAAAGACACTGAGTGGTTCGCTGAGGAAGTAGCACCAATCACAGGTGATTTCGCTGGTATAGTCGGTGATGACGGGACCTGTAAGACCGCAGTGGTCTTCGATAGCATCCCCAAGGGTAAATCCTGCCTCGTGATTGATTTCGACGGTGGTGGTGCTAAACTCCGAGATGCCTTCTACGCAGATAGGCGCTCCGAATTCAAGTGCCAGAATCCTTGGGTAATGCAGGACGAGGCTAGAACAGCCTACAACTACCCTGCTACACACGATAAGGTGATGGCAATAGGCAGAAGGGCTCTGGAGTGGGCACAGGCTCAGAACGAGTCTGGGTACACTGGTGAGAGCCTCCACACGGTTCTAGTGACTGCAGTGGACCTATGGGACTCAGTAGCCAGCGCTTGTATGTTCATCGAGGACCTAGGGACAGCCCCAGACGGAATAGGGGCTAAAATCAGCCCTCACGAGAAGGTGGGGATGAGGTTCAACTGGCAGATACGCAGCACGCGATTCCACCAACTAACTTCCCTATGCAGGGAATTGACCCGACATGGTGTGAACGTCTACTACGAGACCCACTGGAACTACGAGCAGACCAAGGAAGGCACCATGACAGGCAACAGGAAGCCTCGATGGGAGAAGCAGACGGCGAACTACTTGCATTCCATCATCGAGATGGGGTCACAGGCAGTCAGGGACGAAGAGGGGCGATTAACAGGCGAAACTCGCTATGAGGCCACTTTTACCAAGTCCAGAAGCCAGCCTAACCTATTGAACAAGACTAGACTCGTCATGACCACCTTTGACGATGCAGACCACAAGTGGCACGGACTCCCTGAACTAAAGAGGGAATAACCATGACCGAAAAGTTCTTATACACGACGTATGCGAGGCCGCGCCAAAATCGGGTTACTGCTCTAAGGAGGGAGCGGCATCACCAGAGTGAACTTAGGTAAGGCTGCACTGACTTCTTTCCTGACAGGATTTGGGCCTGGGGTGGGCGACCTACGTCTCAAGGCAGTGCAAATGTCACTATCTGGGACGGTCGCTCTCCCCACACATATGCTGCACGCAAGAATTAGTGCTACTGTGGATGACAGCGGAGAGATAGTGATAGCCGACCTATCAAAGGCCTTGACTTTCATCAAAGCCCTACCTCAAGATGCCATGATAACTCTATGGCAGCCCAAGAAGGGACAACTACGTCTCATATCAGGCAACACGCAACTAAAACTACCTACGACGGATTACGTTCGCTCTTACAAGAGCGTCGAGAAAGCATCTACCCTCATGAACGAGGCTAAAGCCGCTCATTGGAAATCATGGGCTGGAAGAGCCCTCACATGCTACGGGAAGATTGACGTGAAGCAATTGCATCAAGTCAAGACCATCGATAAAGTGTTAGGTAAAGACAAGCCAGTAGAAGCAGTATTCCAAACTGCTGAGAAACTCTGGTCCCTCAACGTAGGGCATAAAGGCTCAGCCAGCATGAGTATTGGAATAGACATGGAAGATTGTGACGGGCCACCTGACAGGTGTGTCACTTACTTTGGTTCGTGGCTTTCTGATGTACTACACACGATTCCATCAGGCACAGTAGAACTTTACACCGCCCATGATTACGTTGCAATATTCCGACATACCGAGAAGGACCACCTTCTCTTAGTGATGGACAAGAGAGGTGAATGAATGGAACGACTGGTCAAGTGCTTCTGTGGGTGGCAGGGTTTCAGTGACAGAGAGAGTGACTGCCCTGCATGCAAGAGACCGCTAAGCATCATCAAGTGCGAGGGGTGTGGCGAATGATAGTCGACGATTACTACACAGGTAGTGAGAAACCTATCCTCTATACACGTTATCGTGATGAGGAAGGGAACCTAATAGAGAATAAAATTCACAACTACCAACCGTACTTCTGGATACCTGCTAACGTAGGTGATTATCGAAAGAGGAGACTCATGAATAGATATCCTACAGCACGCATCACAGATGAGACAGCAGTAGGATTGGATGGTACTCCCCTCATCAAGGTGGAGGCTGAGTCCCCGTTCGATATCATCAGCATGCGACAGGAGTTCGACAGGACTTACGAGGCTGACCTAAGATTCACAGACAGGTGGTTGATAGACAACGTACCTGTCATGCCAGAGTGGAAGCCACGCAAGTGGTGGTTTGACATAGAGGCAGACCCTGAAGAGGGATTCACTACCATCATCGCTGTGATAGACAGCGACCTACACCAACCAGTGGTATTCGCATGGGCAGACGAGCGAACCAACTGCTCTTACGATGACAGGATTGAGAAACGGATGAAGGGCCGCTTCAAGGCAGGATTTGCTTTGTACACTCGTCAAGTGCGTGACATAGGCTACCAACTAAGGTTGTACGCCTCAGAGTCTGACCTTCATGAGGGATTCGTTGAGTTCTTACAGGAACGTGACCCTGACATGCTGATAGCACACGCAGGTTCCTTCTTCGATATTCCTCACTTGCTACAAAGGATACCTAACCCACAGAGGCTTAGCCCAGTGGGGCAGATACGCAGGATGAAGAGGGGACAGGACAGGTATGACCCTACCGACCAGCCCATCGTAGGCAGATGGCAGTTCGATACAGCAGCGCAGGCTGCTAGTGGCACAGGCTTCGAGCGTGTGTGGAAGGACAGTGGTGGTGGACAACTACCCTCCCTCAAACTGAATGACATCGCTGAGACTGTAGGACTTGGGTCCAAACTCACTGAGGATATTGAAGGCATGGACGTCTTCAATGGGTGGTACGAGTACTGGGATGACTTCGTGGACTACTGTCTCCTAGACACCCATCTACTCAGAGGGATAGACGAGGCACGGAACGTGACTGACTTCTATGTGCAGATGGTCAGACTGTGTGGTGTTTCCCTCCCATCAGCATGCAACGTCACTAACTTCGCTCGAGGGCTATTGTCCCGCAGGACGGACAAGAAAGCACCAAGTCGTTTCAAGGCTGGCGACATTGAGAAACTCAAAGGGGCTGAAGTAGGCCTCAACTGTGTCACTGGCTTCCATGAAGGAGTGGGGGTCATAGATTACAAAGGGCTGTACCCCTCGATAATCCTCGGAGGCAACCTCTCCTACGAGACCCAGCGAGACGGACCAGGTGAGAACATTCTCCAGTTGGAGAACGGCACTTACTGGGACCAATCCAAGCAGGGTCTCCTCCCATCTGTCGTGGAGTATCTGTTCGATTACCGTGACACATGCAAGCAACACATGAGAGATGCTAGAACTCCAGAGGAGAGAGCAGCGTGGAACACCACGCAGATGGCAGTCAAGCGAGTCATGGCATCACTATATGGGATGTGCGCACACATAGGCTATGGGTGGGCTGACGGTGACATCGCACACACAATCACACAGGAAGGACGGAGGTGCATTAGACTACTAGACAGTGTGGCTACGACCTACGGATATGAGTGTCTCTATGGTCACACAGACTCAGCATTCGTCAAGGTTCCGACCGTGGAAGAGGCACATAAATTAGCCGATAAAATAACAGCAGCAGTACAGAGAGAGACAGGAAATAAGATGCTCTTCGCTGAACTAGAGGCTTGGATGCCTTACTGGTTGCTGACCAAGAAGAACAGGTATGTCGGTAAGGTGGCATGGCCTGAGGAAGATGCAGGCAAACTCAAGGTGGCTGGCTTCGGCATGAAAGCATCCAACACTGCACCACTCTCTAAGAAAATACAGAAGGGTGTCTTTGAACTCCTATGTGATGGAGCGAACGAGACAGCAGTGGAAGAGTTTGTCTTACCCATTGCAATGCAAGTAAGGAAGGGTGAGATACCACTCGAAGATGTCTCCATGAAGACCCGCTTAGGTATGCACTTGAAGGATTACAAGGTGCTAAGTGGAGCATCTAAAGCAGCAGCAGCCTACAATGAGAATAATCGAGATAAATTTGGCAAAGGTGACTCAGTACCTTGGACTTACATCAAGGAAGCACCGGGCATCATAGCCTATCGTGAACCAGAAGACTTGGAGGGATATACCATCGACTCAGATACAATACTGAAGAAAATGCTATACACTAAGTTAGACAGTGTCTACTCTACCCTTTCTTGGGACCTTGAAAGAGCACTCGGTGCTCCTAGTCCCAAGTCCTACGGGTGGTGGTGATAAAATGGAAGAAGAAAAACAATACAGGCAGACGAAGTTATGGGAATGGGTTCCCAACAGAATGAGACAAACCACCTTGGAGGAGTTCGGTGTCAGAAGAACAAATACCAACTGATGCAGTACTTTGGCGCGTAGCGCACCTCCTTCGTGAGAAGAATGAGAAGTACGGCGACAGCGCTCTCGACCCAATGAGATTATTCTACAAAGGTGGGGACAATGCCGCTGACATGATTAGGATACGGATAGACGACAAGTTATCCCGCCTTGCTCGTGGCAGTGCAGGTATCGAGAGTGACCTCGACATCTATCATGACTTGATTGGATACCTCGCTTTACTCATCGTAGCCCTTGAAGGACAAGGTGAGGAATGATGGGCTTGACTCTGGTCTACGATGACCAATCCTCCTACGCTTGGACACCTGAGATGGGTGATGAGGACATTGTAATCAGAGTGAGTAAGTCCACCCTCACTTCCAGTAAGTGGTGCCCTCAGCAACTCTGGTTGTCCAAGACTCACGAAGTCCCTCAAGTACAGCATGACTACCTAGTCATAGGCGATGATGTCCATCAGAGCATAGAAGCATTCTATCACAATGCAGATGCTGGGTCTCTCCCTGTACTGAAAGAGGCAGCCACTCAAGGTAAGGACAGGCTGGTCATGGAGGAACTCAGAACATGGCTACCTTCCAGAGAGGAAGTCATTGGTATGAGAAGGGATGCCTCCAAGGATGAGCCCTTCTATGAGCGAGAGTATGACCACAACATCACATGGCTTCTTCGTAATGAGATACTCAGACTGACACATACCGAGCCCGAGGACTTCTTACCTGTTGCAAACGAGGTGAAACTGTCACCGAAGGCTACCTTCCATGTAGATGACAAGGAAGTAGAAGTACAACTCGTTGGTATCATTGACCGTGTCTTCAGTGAAGGTCAAGGAGGTCTTGCTCTCATGGAATTGAAGACAGGAAAATGGCATCCGAGAAAGATGTCAGCCATGAGAATGGAAATGGCATACTACAAGATGCTCATTGAACTCTCGACTGAGGAGGAACTGAAAGCAGTCGGCCTCAATGACAGAATGGTCACTCATTGGGGTTGGAGATACAGTGCAGCAGACAGACTCGACTATGAACCAGTCAAGAAGGTGAGTGAGCGTGCAATGCAAACAGCACTCAACAAACTACTCCGCATGTACGTAGAGCAAGACTTCCCTCTCACCAAGGATGACTTCAAGTGCTCCTACTGTGACTACATGGACCTCTGTCCTAAATACAAGACGTGATACTATGGATGAGTTAGAGCACTGGAGCCAAGCACACTTCGCAGAGTTAGCATTCTGGCGAACCATAGCAGCAGGTGTCAACATCATCTTGTCCTCACTGATAGCCCTGAAAATATTCGAGGTGATATGATGCTAGCAGAATACTACATGGAGACTGTGAGATTACTTCTAATGGAAAGCCTAAGGGTTGAATTCGATAGTGATAATATCTACATTCATTATGGTAATGTACCAGAGGGCATGATAGTAGACCCAATCCCTATCGACAGGTATCTAGACATCTGTATCTCAGAAGAGCACATGAGTCCTGAAACTATCTTGTTAGTGTATGAAAAATGCAGGGACACGTTGCACGAATTCAATTGGGGGGTAACAAATGAACATAATTGAATTCGATTTCCCCCGAGAGGCGGGTCTGTTCCGCAAAGTTGTCCACACACCAAAGGAACTCGAGACCTATTGGGCCTCACTACGTAACAGTCAGTGTGCGTACACCAGTGTGTATGGTTTCCGTGCAGTGAAGCCTAGCGGTAAGCGTGGCGAGTACAACACTGCCATCGTCAGACATTTCGTTCTTGACTTTGATAAGAAGGCTAGGAAGGGTGGCATAGTCTTCGACGTGAATGGTGACCAAGTCCTGAACCAAGTACGAAGAGCACATCAAATGCTCATGGATAAGGACGTTCATCATGCAGTGTGGTTCAGTGGAAACGGGTTCCATATCTGGGTCAAACTCTCCAAGACTCACCGACCTTCGACAGGTAGTGAGGTATCACTCATCAAAGCAGCAGGGAAGAAGGTCATCAGCGATTGGAAGGATGCACTAGACCTCACCTGCATGGACCCAACAGTCCCCTTCGACATGGCACGACTCATCCGTATCCCCAACTCCTACAATGCCAAGCAGCATGTAGGACGGTGGAGCATCCCACTGAAGAGTGAGGAATTATTAGAATGGTCTTGGGATGACATTTGTGAGCGAGCAGAGCGACACCGTAAAGGTCAGTTCATGTATGGCACAAACGGTGTAGACTTACCATTAGAACAGGTGAAGAACACACGCTTCAATACATCAGGGCCTACCTTGGAATTTGATACAGTCGAGATGAATGGTATCAAAATCCTCCCTTGTCTTGTAGAAGCAGCGTGTCAAGTGGGCAGTAACCCACCCCATGATGCACGTAAATCATTAGTGATATACCTAGCCTCGAGGTTGAGGAACTTCCTACCAGTAGAACGTACAACTCAAGAGTCTCGTGATGAACACGCTGAACTCATCTCACATTATATCAACACTCTACAATGGGCCGATTACGATGAGAACGTGACTAGATATCATGTCAGTACCATAGTGAATGGCGGCTATCATCAGCACTGCTCTTCTCTAGAGTCAGGTGGTCTATGCCTAGGACGCTGCCAGTTATGGGACGGGACGGGTATAGCATGAAGCCTCTCATCATCGACAGCAACGAGCGTGGCCCTCTCCCTGAGGCAGTGCTACGTAGAGCCATGAAGAAGAAGCCTGCAGTAGGCGTTACTCGAGAAGCGCTCGTCATTGGTGACTACTTATGTGGGCAGTGGCACTTAGAAGCAAAGACCGTCTCGGACTTCTTGGAGTCGTTGCGAAGTGGCCATCTCATGCGACAACTCGATAACCTCGACGCCAATGCTCCGCAGTTTGGTGTGGTCGTGTGGGGTGAGGTGGGAGATTATGTTAAACAAGTGCAACTTCGCGGCGGCTCCACCAATTTCAGTGCGGCTACAAAGCAGATAGCAGGTGGCTTGGCTAGGATAGCCGCAGACTTCGGGTGCTTAGTCTACCGAGCACCAAATATAATGGAAGCATCTCATTTCATAGTAGGTTTGCATGAGAAGACCTACAAACAGGCAAGCAGACATGGTGCTCAAGCAGTGCGACGTGTCTCTAGTAATGATGTACGAGTGGATATGCTCCGCACTATCCCTGGCATAGGAGATGAGATGGTAGACAATATCCTCACAGCCTGTGGTAGTATCGAGGAGGCTGCTTGCGGTGACTGCTTACGAGATGTCAAGCGGATGGGTAAAGTCCTACGAGGTAGGGTCGTAGAAGCCCTCACCAGTGAGGACCCAGTATTAATCGAGCGTAAATCTTCTTGATATTATTGCGTTCTTCTCTTACAATATAGTCGATTTGTTTATAGACTGGTCAACACTGGAAGTGGTATGGCAAGAACCTGGGAAGATTATACCGCCGTGAAGCGATACCCGATACTGAAAGACTACATAGAGAGATTCCGAAAAACATCTTTCTTTAATGAAGTACCTGCATTATTGTCCTTCTTCTATCTACAAGGACAGAAAGTGGCAGACTACATACGAATACCTGTCTGGGCTAGTTATCTAGACCCCAGATTCCATGTGTTCTGGGTACAACCTACTCGGTCTGGTAAGTCTATCGCATGGGAATTCGTTGGTGAAGTCGCTCGAGTGGCAGACATAGAGGCTGACATGTTCACATCAGGGACAGACGCTGGGCTGATTGGTTCCTTCAAGACTCACAAGGATGAGAATGGTGACTACTATACCGAAGAGGTACCTGGCCTGCTGAATGGGAACAAACTCCTGAACTTCGATGAGGGTAGCATTCTACTACAGCCTAGCCCGAAGCAGTTCTTTCAAGAGGTCATCCTCTATCTACAACAAGCGATGAACCCCATCGGTAGCCACAGCAATACACTGACCAAGCACATGAAGGACGGGAAGATAGAGACTGAGTCTCGCGTGTCCTTCTGGATTACCACGTTCCCTCCTGCAGGAGTGAAGGAGTATGTCCTGACTAAGGGTCTCTTCCAGAGAGTGCTACTCTACTACGCACCATGGGATAACAACATGAGGATGCAAGTCTCCAAGAGGAGAATGAGAGGGATGTGGTCTGACGAGATGAAGGAGGTCAAGTCCACTGAGGATTTGGCACAGCATTTCATAGATTTGGAGTCTCTAGTACTAGAGCATCTCTTTGCTTGTTCTGACATCGATGGGAGGATGTGGGCTGACCTTGACCCAACTGTGAAGGAAGAGAGAGCAGAGCGTGAGAGCATAGTCAAAGGTGCATCACTGCAGATGTTCGAGAAGACAAGAGACTTCGACCCAGCCCTTGACGTGGCCATTGAGGAGTTCTACGCCCTTGTGGCAGGGATGGATGCGAAACTCGGAGACGTAGTGCTCTCCTTCATGCCTAACATCGAGAACTATCTCAATGTCCTAGCAACTCATCTCGTTCTCATTGAAATGAGTGAAAAGCGAGCGAGTGGGGAGTATGACCCAGCAGACAAGTGGTACATTACAGGCGACCACCTTGACATGGCAATGGAAATATTGTACGATGTCTATGAACGACTCATCATCTGGCTCGAGAGTGACCTAGAACTAGGTGCTACCAAGGCTGCGAAACTAGCCAAGTCAACGGCTTGGAAACAAGCAATAGATGCTTGCAAGACCTTTGACCTCGGAGACCATCGAGGGGATGGCTGGAACCTAAAGAAAGACGTACTCAAAACCTACGGTAGGCAGATGGATAGAAGCCTACCTGTCGTGTACAAACATTACGATGAAATAAAAGCCTCCTTCAAGGAGACCAAGGTATCAGGGGTACCGTACGTGAGATGGAGTGAAGACAGTGACTGAAATAATGGCATTAGATATCGAGACAGGAAACTACTCTTGGGAGATAGGAGGTTGGGGTAATACTCACCTCTTTGAACCCACAGTAGTCTGTACTTGGAATGGAGAAGAAGGGCATCTCTTCTCAAAGGAAGAGATAGACATCGACGGTGCTATCTGGCACCCTCTACACCCCAAAGAACTAGGAGAGCATCTAGAGAAGCACGTCGAGAAAGGTGGTAAGATACTAGGGCACAACCTGATGGGTTTTGACCTACCTGTATTACGTGACGCACTAGATTGCTACTACGCTGGCCAGTTAATGAAGAGTGAGCATGTACTAGATACCTCCGCACTTCTCCGAGGTGCTACTGGTAAGAGTCACCACTTGGATGACATCTGCAAGCACACCCTCGGTCAGCAAAAAACACACCAGAGTGAAGAGGCCCCTAAGATGTGGCAAGCAGGAGAGTACCAGAGTGTTGCAGACTACTGCCTCAAAGATTGCCAGTTAGTCTACGACATCTGGCATCACGGTAAAGATGAAGGCTTCGTGAAGAATCGCAATCCCGAGACGGGAGTCATAGATAATATCGAGGTGGTATGGTGAACCTTCTAGAAGATGTACCAGAAGACTTCTTCGAGATTTTCTATCTAGAAATCTGCAAATACTTCAACGTAGACCCCGACGCCCTATTCATCCAATTAATGGAGGAAGAGATAAATGAGTGAGCAAGAAAAGCAAACCGGAAGAGAAGCCCAAATGAGTAACATCAAGGCAGCCATGAATGTGGCTGAGACCGTTAGGTCTACCCTAGGCCCATCAGGTATGGACAAGTTACTGACGAATGGAAACCACCACATCGTGACTAATGATGGTGTGACTGTACTGAGAGAATTAGATACGGCACACCCCGGTGCACAGATGATGGTGGAAGCGAGCCAGACACAGGAAGCAGTCTGCAAGGACGGTACTACGAGCGTGGTTGTCCTAGCAGGGCAGATGCTAGCACTGAGTCAAGGTCTGCTGATGAGGGGAATACACCCTCGTGTAGTACTGAGGTCCTTCCAGACAGGTAAGAACCTAGCCTTGGAACACCTAGAGTCTCAAGATATAGACATAATCGATGCTGCCAAGACCGCACTACGAGGCAAGGCTGCAGAGAGTGACCTAGAATACGCTGCTGAGTTATGTCTGAAGGCCTGCACCAAGGCTGATGGAAACCTAGACCACATCAGGGTAATCACTCAAGCAGGTGGCTCCCTAAGTGACTCCTACGTACAGGATGGTCTGGTAATCAACAAGGAATTCGCTAATGATGTAGAGGACAAGAGCATGGAAGGTGACTTGAACATCCTCCTACTCAATGGTGGCCTCGAGGGATATGATTTCAATGAGGTACAGATGCAAGTCGAGAACATGCAGCAACTCCATGAGTTGAAGCAACAGGAACTCAGCATGCTTAGCGAGTTGGCATCCATGGTGGCTGGTGCAGTAGGCCCCCAAGGTGTGGTATTCGTCAGAGACGGAGTGCATGAGGCAGTGGCACACTACCTATCACAACACGGCATCCCACTCGTGACTCGTTTGCAACAAAGCGACATGGAAGGACTGTCTAGACTACTAGGTGTGCCCATTTACCATCGTATCGTAGATGTTGATGAGCCTATCATGACAACCAACTCATCTGTAAAGCAGGAAAGAATTGGAGACTTGGACTTCGTGACTATCTCAGGTGAGGGTGAGGCCACATGCCTAGTCGTCAGAGGAGCGACACGACAGACCATAGAGGAATACGAAAGAGCATTCGATGATGCTATCGGTGTCACTTGCCTAGCCATGAAAGATGGCGGGAAGGGTTTCCCCGGTGGCGGTGCGTCATTCTCCGCAGCCTCGATGACTGTCAGAGAGCACGCTTCCACGCAGCCTAACATGACAGCGAGGGAGAGGATGTGCCTCGAGGCCTACGCTGACGCGCTAGAAATAATCCCTGCTGCCATAGCAAACAACGCAGGCATGGACCCACTAGATGTAGTGATGGAACTCAGGTCTGCCGAGGAAGGAGTAGGACTATTCATAGATGACCGTGGTGTGGGAGAGATTTGCAACACGTTAGAAGAAGGAGTAGTAGAGCCAGAGTCTCTGGTGAAGCAAGTCATCAGCAGTGCTACTGAGGTAGCCACTGCAATCTTGAGAATAGATGACATCATGGCAATGAAGGAGCAACAGAATGGAATTATTGGTTAATGCATGCTTAGGTTGTTGGCTTGTAATAGGTCTAGTTTTATTCGTGCATGTATTAGACCGAGCATTCTACTCTTTCTTTAATGCTAAGAAATTTGGTGAGAAACCTGAGAAATTTGAGGAAGAGTAATAAGCCTTGCCCACCTCCTAGTGTTTGAAGACGAGCGCGGCATCGTGAGGGAGGAGTAGTTTTTTACAGTTCTTTTTTGCTTCTGTGGTCCTAACACTCTTCTTCCCAATTTCCTCCCTCACGGCCCAACAAAATCACAATCGGTAATGAGAATATGAACAACTCAAAAATCCCAAAAGGAAATGAAAACTCCAGTTATTGGAGCATCACTCCACAAGTGTGAAATACAAGCGGTGTACTTTCTACACCTGTATGGAATACGGGCGGTTCATGACTTGGTTTCTCAGAAGAATAGGACTGTTGATTTAGAGAGACTCATGGCTGCTCATCCCGACTGGGATTGGGATTATTGGAAGGCCCAAGTGGAGTGATAGCATGGAGTATTCACCCTTTCTCCCTATCTATATGCTCATGGGATTCACTTTCTTATGTGGGTTATTCCTTCTAGCGAATGAGTTCAAGCACTTAGCAGCATACTTTCGAGGGGAAGATACATGATAGACATTGTTTCTGTGAACCGCATTGTATCTGATATCTCGATTGAGATTCCATTCTCATTCTACTATCCATACTTGACTGTACTCATCGTAGGCGCTACAGCATGGTTGGGAAGACTCGATGTCTTAGCCATGCGTGCCTATCTAGAGTGACTAGCAGCCTGCGCCCTTGCACACAGAGTCTTTGCATATTGAGCAGGACTTCTTGCCTTTGACACCCACCTTGGACGTCTCAGTGGGCCCCTTGGGTGCCTTCCCTCCAGGAGGTTGCACTGCAATAATAACTGCTACACCTTTCTTTTTCTTCTTACTCATTCTTAACACCTACTTTCTTGTTCTTGAGTTTCTGTGCTAGAGGGTCCTTCTCCTTATGCTGAGGAGACCCTGGTTCTGGCTGTCTTACATTGAGGAAAGGTCGCGTCACTGGTACATCTATTCCCAGTTCCTTCATCGACTCATGGAAGGCAGCCAAATCAGGAGCACTCTGTGCCTGGTCCCATAACTTCTTCTCACCCTCGAAACGCTTCTCATTGCTTCTCTTTCTAGCCATCCTCTGCGCATAACGAGACCCTGCATCCTCACTCGGGTGTTCTTTGGTTCGACGCATCTCACCATGCAGTCTCGCTCTTGTCTCTTCTTTCCGCCGTGCCGCTTCTTCGGCTCCTAACCTGTCATGCTCCTCCTGTGTAATGACATTGCTATCATCCCGGAAGTCTTCAACAGGCATCTCGAGAGCGTCCGCCCATTCCTGCTCCGAGTCTGATGGCGTGTCAGTACCTGAAGATTTGGGTCTACGCGCTTTACCCGCATACAAAATGTCATTGATGTTCTCCTGCGCACTTTTATGACGAGCATGTCTCGCCCTCTGTCTATGAAATGCGCCTGGCCCCACTTTCATGGCTCTTGGTACTACCGTGAGAGATGGGTCTCTCATCTCATCGGGGGTTAACTTACGATTAATGAAACCTCTACGCTTTGCTGTCTTTGAAGCGTCTGCTGGCAAGTCATAGTCTTTCACTCTCCCCTTCGATTTTCTGCGCTGTCCCTCTACAGTATCTCGGAGTTCTTTCCTACTTATGCCAAGTGCATGAGACTGACGTAGAATATCCTCCATCTGCTCCTCAGTGATGCCTGCCTTCTTAGCCTGTTCCCTGAGATACAATTCATCTATTGCTTCATCAGGGTCTTGGTCACGAAGACCTAATCCTGCTGGATGTTGCGTTGGGATTGAACCTGGTGGCTCGCCCCCTCCCCATATCGGAAGGTCATCCAGAATAGGGTCGTTCGCAGCGACATCATCCTCTAGTTCCTCATCTGTACCGGACACTTCTGGTTCAAAAGGGTCTCTAATACTACCTTTCCTTCTAGAAGAGTCAGCCCCTGCCCCCAGGGGTCCTACTCCCATCGGTTTCGTAAAAGTAGTACTAGGTTCTTGTTGCGTCCTAGCCTTACTTACATCCTCTGCTTCTTCCAGAATGATATCCAGAACACTAGGTATCATCTGTCTCGCCTCGGTTTCTGCCAAAGAGCCCCACACTCTGTGCACTCCCATATGAGGATACGAGTCCCACGTTCGTTGATGTAGCGCCCTTCTATTCTCTTAGCGAGAACATCTTCAGAACATTGAGGGCATACCTGACTCAACCTCTGAAGTAATTCCCCCATGTCACTCTTCCTCGCTAGCCTTCAGGTCGTCTTCAGCATACTCAAAGCCACTACGGCCACGCAGATTAAGGTATGCCTGCTCTACGATATTGTGCATGGAGTCCAACTCCAACTCGAATCTGTACTCCCTGAATCTCTCGACTGCACGGAAGCCAGCCTTGTAGGCCTCCTTGTCAGCGAAGATGGCCCCGTAGTATTCCACCTCATACCCCTCTGATTTTTTTCTCGCTGTCATCTCTCGAATGATTGCGTAAGCCTTGGGGCATTCGACACCAGACTTGGTCAGGTAAGGGAATATCAGAGCCATATCAATTCATCCATGAGGGTTTAGCAGGCATGTTAGCGTGTGCTTCTTCTGGTGTGTCGTAGTCGTTTGGTAGATTTAACAGTGCTTGTCTGTATGTAGCCAATTCACCCTTCTGCTCATCTGTCAATTGTGAATACGGTATCGCTAATTGATACTTGTCCATTACCAACAATGCGGTATCTCTCATTCCTCTCAATTCATCCCATTCCATATTATCACCTAACCTGCGAAGGACACATAGAGCATCGCACTCACATGAGTCACACTACCGCCATTCGTTTGTCTTTTTATGAAAATCAAATCACCTTCGGCCACGTTCATAGGACTTGCTAATTCGATGGTTTTGGTGTAGTTAGTACCAGTGGGGTTCGTCAATGTCTGTCTTATCAAATCAACATCTAAAGTCGTCTCCGAACCACCACTATATTTTCTTATTCGCCATACGTCTGTCTCTACACCTGTGGCGATACTTCCACCATAGTAGTGAAGAGTCAAAGCCACTACCTTACCTGCTCGTGGCATGGGATAGTTATTTGGATTAGCGGAACCATCACCGCCTACTGGAGCACGTAAATCAACTGTCCCAGTACCCATACTCGACCTTTGAAAGTAGTACTTCTGCATGAGATTGTAAGCAGATTTGCTTGAACTGCTGATATTGGTAGCCATCGTTATCTCGGGGGTAGTACCTCCCGTCATACGCAACACTTCCGTAGTGACTGTGTTTGCGTCTCCCGATGTTTGCCTTGTGGAGAATATCAAGTCACCCATGCTTCCGCTACCAGTCCTCACATGACCTATGGAAGCACCCGCCCAACTGCTCCCGCTACCGCTTTCCGAGAAGACGATTTGCGGCCCTTGACCTACGGTGGCACTGTCTCCTGTCAGCATTATATGACCCGACTTAGTGCCTGCTGTAGAAGCACCACGAATCTCAAGCAGGTTGGCGGGGTCATCCTCTCCTATCCCGAGATTAGTCCCATCAAAAACAAGATTGGCTTCACCGTTTATGCTATCAGCATCTGATGCAGTAAGGACTCTGTCGTTTGCGAAGTTAGCGATTGAGTCTACTGCTCCACCACCGCCGCTTTGGTCTGCCCAAGTTACTGAACCGCTACCATTTGTCTTTAGAACTTGATTCGCTGAACCATCTGCATTAGGGAAAGCATAAGCATTAAAGAAAGTAATAGCAGCATCTTCTACTTGGAATCTCTCAGTTCCATTTGTCTTCAAAGTAATATGATTACCTGAACCTGCTGCAATAATATCTAAGCCTGTTCCATCTGTAATTAACCTACAATCGAAGTCATCAGAGAATGGGTTCTTCATGTCTATGAAAGCACCTGAACCTCCACCAACCTCTATACTTGCATAACCACTACTCTTCTCAAGATTCAATCTTTCGCCGCTTATGTCACCTACTACGTCTAATGCAGTTGAAGGACTTGTAGTCCCTATTCCGACATTACCATTCTCTTGCACACGCATTAACTCAGTCGCAGAACCAGCAGTAGCATTACCATGACTTACGGCGAAATATCTGTTTGAGTCATTTCCATCTGTGTCTATGAGAATGTGAGTATTACCCCAATGCCCAAGTTGCAAATCGACATTCGACCCACCGGACAGTTTCAGTTGGGTGTTGGTACCAGCAAATGACAACGCACCTGTGTTCAAGTCCAATTCAGATACAGGACTCGTAGTGCCTATTCCGACATTACCATCCTTGTCAATCCTCATCTGTTCTGTGATGGTTCCATCCTTTGAAGTATCGAATCTTAGATACCCATCTTCCGAACCATTAGTCGAGTCCTGTATTGCACCGACCATTCTAGCATAGAGATGACCCGAAGAAGCACTACCAGAATCTCCAAACTCAAACCTAACTGATGAACCATAGTTCGTGCCAGTAGCATCCCTTCTCAATACTAAATGTGCCTCATTGGTGGTGTTGTATATCGTAGTGTCACCAGAAACGTGCAGTTTTGAAATCGGGTCAGTATTGCCTATCCCTACATCACCATCAGTGGCTTTTATGGTGACTCTCGTTTCATTCTGGTCTGTTACTAGTTTTAGGTCCTCGTTATAGGAACCTATGATACCCTCATCAACTATGACTCCCTTGTCGAAGTAGTACTTCGCCCTGTCCGTGTAAAAGTGTGACCAACTCGAGTTGTTCGGTCCTATATCTACGTAGCCCGAAGCGGTGGTTATCCTCATCATAGCAGGAGTATCTATCTTCACGTCATTCCCACCGAGAGACTTCTTGCCAATCGTCAAGTCCTGATTTGCAGCAGAGTAGATGCTACCAGCAATGTCAAACACCATGTCTACTGTGTTGCTGCCGTCTCCGATGTGGATGTCAGCATCCAAGTCTCCAATCAACAGACCAACCGTGGATGTGAGGACTAGGTTGCCACTGCTATCCAACTGGATTGTCCCATCGACATTGCCACCGCTGTCCTTGAACTCAATCTTCCTCGAGGCTGGGGTGATGAGGACATCATCACTCATTTCATACCACCAAACCTTCTAGTGACGACACCATGAGTGGAACCCAATCGGACATTCGGAGTGGTGGTAGCACCATGGGCATTGCTCAGATGCATATCCCTATGAGCGTATGGTACGTCTATCCTGATGTCGATGGGCTTCATGTAGAACCCCTCACCATCGGTGTTGGACATGTCCGTCCTGTAAGCCATCACTCCAGCCTCTATCATCCTGCTGAACGGTTGGGGGTCCACTGTCAAATCGATGTTCTCCCACGCGGTGGGGAAATTGGCATCAGCGAACTGCTGCTGGGTAGAGCCTTGTGTCTGCATGCTTATCCACTCAGTGGTGGATGAACTGCCGAAGGGGTCACCAGAGTCAGCACCTGAGTAGCCACCGAGGATGTTATGCACTGTCTGGACATAGGCATAGGGCTCCGTCCCACTCCAGTTGGCAGTCCCCTTGGCAGTGAACCTGACCCTAGCAGTTGCGTTAGGAGGGAGCATGAATATCTCGGTGATGCCCGGAGTCTCGTGGTCGTCATGGAATGTCCTCTGGCAGAAGTAGGCCTGCTGGTCAGCATCCCACTCGAAGCGCATGTAGTAGGAGTAATTGACCACCTTGTCGTACTCGAAGTCAGCCTCCACGACTCTGAACACAGAGGTACCACTCGAGTATCCCTGCCGCCCTGCGTACGAACTGCCAGACATCCTTATCTTGCCTAAGACGTCCTCGATAGCACGGAATCTGGAGTAGAAGCAGACGAACTTGCCCTCTCCTACCTCGCTCATGTACGGTCCTTGGTAGAGGGAGTCCTTGATGTCGATTGCCCACATGGAGCCCGAGTATCCAGTATGTCGATTGAGTCTAATAGGGTCCGTATCGACGCAGTTTATCTTGATGTTATGCATCCCTCTACCTGCATTGTAGACAGGCTCGTAGTAGATGGCACGCCCCCCGACCCTGTTGCCATAGCAATAGGCGACCTCGTGGTTGTAGTGAGTGCCTTGGACACGAAGGAATCTGTTGCTGCATCTCGCACCGAAGCAATTGTAGAGTCTTTGGCTAGGGTCCCAGTGTACGGTGAAGGCGTCTTGACCATTCACTGACACACAAGCACGAAAGCAGGAGTTCCTGAAGTCATAGCCCCACATGCCTGAGTAGTCACGACGACCATTGTCGTTTATCATGACTGAGACTCCCTCCACCCAAGGCTCATGGGGCATGGTCTGTATCTTGGTGGTGTTGGCGAGTGTCACAGGCAGGTTATCCGTGCTGCCATAGCCCCTCATGACGAACCCAGCACGGTAATTGTGGTTGCTGTTGCCGACGTTGTGGAACCACACGTCCTTGAGGACTATGTACCTGTCGTAAGTACTACTGGTATGCTCGATGTAGTAGTGGCAGATGTTGGTGGAGGCATCGAGGTCAGTGCTTCCGGTCTTCTTAGCACCGATGATGATGTCCCTGTTCAACTTGACAACTAGCGAGCCTATGCCGACAGTGTACCCTATCTGCCCTGTCAGTGTGATGGTGTCACCAGAGACGCTATCCACGATGTGCCTGCACTCGATGGCATTGTAATCACGATTCGAGGTAGTGCCATCAGTGGTCTGGAGGGCACACTCTACCACTATCACGTCACCTGCTACGATTCCCGTCGCATCTCCCACTGTCACAGTAGTGGCAGACGTGCTGTTGATGGCTGTGGTAACACTCGTAGCACACTTCCTGACTCTCGAGTTGTCACTGTGAGGCTTGTGCAGGCCAGTGACGTAGACCTTGGCGTTGGCTATGGAGGGGTCTGCATCCAATGCGTATGCATTTTCGTTGGCTAGGTTCTTCAGTTTGAGAGTGTGTCTGGTATAATCGATGCTGGCAATACGACAGACGTTACGGTTGTTCCCAGTGCCGAAGATGATGCTCTGGTTCACTCTAAAGACCTTTGAGTTGGTGACTGTGATTTCACTTGGTATCGCATTGGTATCGAAGCCTGTGATAGTCACATCGTCAGGTCCCACGAACCACCGGAAGTAGATGTTGTCACCATCCACGTCATGCACCCAGACCCCCTCGTCCTGATACTTGGTGAATGCATAGTCAGCAGTGTCCGTGGATGTGCAATCGTATATCGCTATCCAATCACCAGCGACGAAGTTACTACCAGTGCCTAAATCGACAGTGAGGACAGTGTCACCAATGTCATGCGCTGCAGTCAATTGCGTGGTAGGGAGAGGGTCAGAGCCCTCTGCGATGTGAGAAGCGTCGGCCTCGTTCTCGAAATGGACGCCGTGGTTGTCTCCACTAGCACCAGTGAAGTAAATCTTAGACCCCGGCTTCTGGTGGAGGCAACCCCCTCCATCTATCGTCAGCACTCCATTGATATGCATCTCCCCAGAGTGGATGAGAGTGCCACCTCCAGCGTAGCATGTGACATCTCCTAGGACAGTACTCGACGACATACCAGCATCGTATGTGACATCATGCCTGACTACCGCTGTATCCCCAGCGACCTGAGGCCATGCCACACCACTACCACCCCATGTGGCAGCATCGTTCCAGTTCCCATTCTGAGTGCTAGTGTACGCTGCCATATTCCACCTCCATCTTATCCACGTCCTTCCTCTCAGCCTGTATGAAGTAGTAGAAGTCAGGGGGCTTGGTAATGAAACCACCTACCACTACCTTCTCCCTGTCCACGCTCTTGACATAGAGGTTCTGCGTCCGCCCCTTGGCTGTCAGTTGCACTGTTATCGTGTCCTCGTCCACCAATCCCAGCCAGTAGTCTGGCAGTTCGATTGTCTCGCCTACCTGATGCCCTCGAATGTAGACTCCATGCTCTGGTCCTTCGAGCACACCGTGATGGAGTCGCATGCCCTCCTTGGTTGGGTGCTCTATGTCGAATGACTTGGTAGTGGCCTTCAATGCACCATTGACGTGGAACAAAGCAGAAGGGGTGAAGGTCATGTCAGCAGTGGTGACACCCACCTTGACATTGGCGTGACCACCGATGTTAATGACTCTACCTTGCGGGCTTTCGATTTTGAAAACGGTGCTGCCTTCATAGCCTACCACTCCATACTCGTTCCCGTCATTCCCTTCAAAACGAACGAGCATATCATCATTGTCTGTTGTGTCCTTGAGGTTTATCTTCGCATCAGGCCTCTGTATATCAAGAGCATAGCCCGGCGTGGTAACCCCTATGCCAATGTTACTATTGGGGAAACTGATATGGTTGCTGGAACTGTTGTTCCTTATTTCCATCAATACGGTGCTGTCGTCATGTCCTCTGATTCTGAGATAATGACCGTCTTTCCTGATGTAATGGTCTTCATGACTTGCCCTTGTGAACTTGATGTCAACTCTCGAATCATCCGATAGATGTAACATATGAGTAGGTGCAGTGGTGCCTATCCCTACATAACCATCCTCGTCAATCATCATTCTCTGCGCTGGGTCACTACCTGTCTTGCGGGTCCAGAAGTGCAAGGTTCCGCTTAAATCGTCAGCGCTGGTATTAGCCTTTTCACCAGAAATCTTAGCCCAATATGCTAAGTTACCTCCAGAATCCTCTTTCCCACCGAATAGAATAGCACCACCGTTGTTAGCAGCGTCAAATGCAGACTGGTCTACAATTAACAAGTGCGATTTATATCCAGCATTGTTGGACACTCCATGGACACTCTTTATCTCAAGAGGGGCTACAGGGGCAGTCGTGCCTATTCCAACTCTAGCATTTGCACCATCAATCACTACGATGTCAGAATCATCCGCTGCACCGAGATACAGTTTGCTGCTTGCGTCCCTGTCATAGATGTAGGAGATTGTTCCCGACTTGGTGATGAGAAGGGAATCACCCGTCCCTGTTCCCTCATCGCTATCGCTTAGGTAAAGCCGAGGTTGCGTTGCTGAGATATGCAGATTACCACTTGGACTCGTAGTGCCTATTCCGACATTACCCGATGTGTCAATAGTTAGTGCGGTTCCCGAATCAACAGATGTTCCACCCGTAGCAAATTTCAATTTATCAGAATCGCTGTTGTCAATTCCCATCATCCATCTTCGTGTTCCTGAGAGAAGCATGGAGAATGCCGCATCACCCGCACCATCCTGTTCAATGGTGATACCTGCCGCACCTGCACTATTCATGTCAGTAGTGCCATTATCTGCTTTAACGTGAAACATTGGCACAGGACTCGTAGTGCCTATTCCGACATTACCTGAAGAATCTAACGCGATTTTTGTAACATTGCCGTCTTGGAATAGGAGTTTGTTAGAACCATCCCCATGGCCATCTCTCGACACACTTATTCTATATTCGCCACCGTCCGTTCCGGTGTTGTTAATAGACAGCGAAGTATTTACACCACTGCCTTCTATTTCTATCCCGCCAAGATTCTCATTTCCTGCATTAACGTGAAGGTGTCTGTCAGGACTTGTAGTGCCTATACCGGCCTTACCGTCACCATCTATGTAGAAACGGTCGCTGTTGTCTAAGGTAATCTTGTACGTGTCATCACCTAGGGTGATTTGATTGTAGGTAGTATCATCGAAATCCCTACGCAATACTAGATTCCCAGAGTCTGAAGAGATTGTGCCGTCACCGACAATTAAGTTCTTCTTTACCCTGAAATCACTTTGCGTACCCATAAATTATCACCATGACTTCACTGTCCACCATAGTATCAATACTCCTCCAAGAGAGTAGCGAATACCTTAATCTTGTATGTGTCAGAAGTCGTAGGGTCGAAATTGATATCGACTGTATTGTCACTGCCAGAGGAGTCAGCGACATCGAAGGTACCGAGAGCGGCTGTCCCAGTGTACACAGATGCGTACTCAACGGCGAATACTTTGGCATCAGCGTTACCTTCAGGCCCCTCAGCGCCCTCGTAAGTGACTAGCATCTCCACCGCATGGACCTCCGTCTCGGTATCATCATTGGTTACTTGTATGAGTAACTTCGCAGTCCTGACAGCAGCACCATCATAGGTATAGATGGTAGTGACGCTACCACTGTTCGATATGGTAGTCTGTCTAGTATCCATTCGTGCAGCCCATGTTTGTCCGCCAGTCCCATTAGCGATGTAAGGCTCCACTAGCGTCTTATTCGATAGAGTCTGAGTCTCAGTGGTACCCACCACGGTGCCGGGCAGGGTCTTTCCTAGGACTTGAGTAGCAGAGAGAACTACTGTGTCGTTAATCTTGTATGACTTCCCACTAGCCAAGTTCAAGTTGACGTTGGACTCCCATCCAGCCGGTGTGTCTTGGTAGGTTAGTGCTGGGTTAGTAGCACCAGTACATTCAATTTCTATGCCTGAATTCTCTGCGTTGGCGAGAGAGTCATTCCCCTTCGAGATGGTGATGAGGTCGTCTTCCACCGTCAGTTGTGTGGTGTTGATGGTCGTGGTCCCTCCATTCACTACTAGGTCTCCTGCTATGGTAGTCACAGAATTCGCACCTGAACCAATGGTGATGTCTATCTCGTCCTCAGCACTGCCGTCTGTCAGGACTATCCCCGACTGCATCTCCCCATCATGGGAGGCGACTTGCAAGGACAACTTGCCACCCTCCGCCCCATCTGACGCATCTGATATCTCTGCATCGATTCGTGCGTACTCGATATCCTCTGGAGTACCTGCATCATTGTAACTGTGGAAACTGATAGCACCGATATCATCACCATCCTGCCCAGCACTACCGTTGTTGTTCCTGTTCTTCACGAACTTCAGAGAAGCACTGCTAGCGTTGTTGGCACCGTCATTAACAGTCAGGGTATTACCAGTGAAAGACAAGTTAGCCTCTGCATCCAACTGAGTGGTAACGCTGCCCACTGTCACTAACTCATTCTCAGTGGCATTGTTCAGTGCTGTTATTGTACCACTGCTCTGCGCTACCCAAGACAACACCGCGTTACCATCTGTTTTTAGAACCTGACCTGCTGAACCATCTGCTGGGGGTAACTGGTAGGCAACACTAGCAGAAGCAGCGCTGCTCCCCTTGAGTGATGTAGTCTGGCTGTTACTGGTGAACCCTAGTGCGGTGTTGGTCTTCTTGAGAGTAAGGTTACCAGCGCTGGTTAGACTCAGAAGGGCATTCCCTCCCTCCAATGGATTCTCAGTACTACCTGCTACGTTGTCGTAGTCCTTGGCGAAGTAACCGATGGTGAACTGATTGGTACCACTACCACCACGATTTCCTTCCCTGCCTATAGCGAAGGAATTACCAGTACCACTACGACCCTGTGTGAATATCACACCTTGACCCACATGAACGTTCTCTGCTTGGTCGAGGATGAATGCGTTACCCATTCCATTGTAAGTCGTTCCTGCGACATCGTCGTTACCTATGTCAGTGTGAAGGCGGGCCTCGACGTAGTTCGCACTGGTCCCCGTGTTGCTACTCCAACCAGGGCCATTCACTTGGAGCCGGGTGTTTGTCTCCCTAGCAGTACCACCAACTCTCCCATGAGAGGTAATGAGACCAGTACTAGAGGCACTGATGGTGGTGAACGAACCTGCAGCAGCCGACGCTGCCCCGATAGTCGCACCGTCTATGCTTCCACCATTGATGTCCGCAGTGGTGACTGTACCGAGGTTGGCTATGGTAGTGCCTGCGAAGGTGGTGTTCTTACCGAAGACAATCTGCTCGCTGCCATTGGTAGTGATGAACTTCATGTAGGAGTTAGTATCCTCGAGAATGTTCAAGGCATCTGCAAGATTGTCCTTCAGTTTTATAGTTCCTTTAGTTGTATTGACGTTGCTGAAGTCCAGAGACAGACCTACAGCAGAGTCGTCCACTCCTATTCTATCTACGGAGAGTATGCCGACATTGGTGATGTTGTTATCACCCATGCTCAGGTTGCCAGCGAGGGCTGTGATGGTAGTAGTGTCAATAACACCACCCTGTATCGCGTTACCACTGATTTGGTTCTCGGCTAGGGTGAGGGTACCAGCAGAGACATCGAGTTCCCCTATCGTCACCACACCAGCACCACTGATGCTCATTCTGGATGTAGCAGTACCTGCACCAGAACCACCAGAACCTGATGGTGCTGTCTTGAAGTCGAGTGTGCCACCAACACCTGTACCATTGCCTACTCCAGCGCTTATCGTGAGGTTCTTCCCAGCAGCATCTACACCTACTACAGTGTCTACTGAGATGGTGGCATGGCCAGAACCATTCAAGTGAATGTCACTGCCACCGACAATCAACCCTTCTGCTACTTTGAAATCGCTCAACGTACCCATCTAATCACCTCATATCGCAATGGCTCTCCAGTAAGCCTTGACTTGTACCTTGTCCCCGTTAGAGTCAGCAGTCCCTTTTAATGCCAAACGTGCCTTGTTGCTATCCACAATGATATCACTCGCTGTCCATGAGAGTTGAGCAGTGTTAGTCGTGGCTTGGTCAGAATTAGTGATGCTATAGACGGTGTAGGGTATGGAGTCACCGTCATTCGGCTTGCTCTGTGCTGTGAAGGCAACAGCACCGCTGGTCGTAGTGGTCGAGGCATTCTGACTGATGGTAAAACTAGTAGCATTGGGGTTGACAGTGCCAGAGATGGTAGTGTTAGCCGGAATAGTACCACCAGTTATGGACATGGTGTTTCCACCACTGAGGTCATTCATCGATGAGACGGAATCTATTGTGTTGTTGCTGTTAGTGTCACCTGTGAAAGTCACAGTGGTGTAAGGTGTGGTGATGAGTATCTTGCAGGTCTCATATTTCTTGTCAGTCAGATTCGCGATTTCCAATGTCACCTCAGCAGAGCGGAACTTCAAGAGGTCGAATAAGTCCAGATTGGTAGCGCTGCTACTGGAGAAGGTCACGATAGCAGTCTCACCATACTCGTAAGCCACCGACTTCATCTGCATCGTGGTCTCCGGTGTGGATTGTTGCACACCTAAACGGTCAGTGCTGGCATCCACGAAGAGCATATGAGTCTGGTTATCTGACTCAGCCCTGAAATCCAAGGTAGCCATACCAGTCTCATTGATGACTACCTCATCATCTTCGATGTGTATTTGGTTAGAATTGCTAGAAGAGTCATCATCAATCCCAGCGAGGGCTGTCGCTGCATCGTAGAACTCCAAGGCATTACCAGCAGAGTTCACCTTTATTGCCTTGCTAGCCGTGTAAGAAGAGGGGGTGTCATCTAGAGCCAGCCAAGCAGTCACTCCACCTGTAGAGTAGGGCATTGCAATCCAAGCACTACCATCATAGAGGAACTTCCGTCTGGTACCAGACGGTGCGCTCCCTATCACGCTATTATTCAATCCAGTAGAATCGAATACCACTTTCCCATTGCCAGTGTTTGTCACGAACACCTCAATGGTGTGACCCTCTGGGAAGAGGTAGTTACTTCCATTCTTCTCAGGGTTGACCGTTACCGTTTGATTTGCATTAACATTGAGTACAATGAACTGGTCTCCATGTGATGTGATGGTGTACGCGTCAGCGGGAGTATCGAGAGCAGCCGTGGGGGCAGATACTCCCTTGGTGAACAACCTCTTACTAACTACATTCAACTCGCTATTCTCCTGAGCAGCAAAGAACAACTCGTCCTGCATTGTTCTGCCTCCTCTATCAGAACCATTACCCGGACCGAAGCCGAGACTAGCACCGTCCTTACTAGTGGACATCCACAGGACACCTGCATCGATGGGAGTCGAAGTGCCAGTAGCATTAGCACCTATGACACCACTCTCTGGTGCTGCGAACAAGGCTCTGAGTTCTGCTGCTGTTTGTACCCCCTTGGTAGATGAACGGTCTATTTGACTATTAGTGAGTCCACCGCTAGTGACAGGGAACATGTAGATTGGGTTGCTTCTGAGGTATGTCCTCTTGTCATTAATCTCTATGACATTGACCTTGTGAGAGCCACCACCATTGTTGTACTCACAACGAACGGTAGCGAGCACTACGACATTCTGATTCTTCCTAGTAGTCCCAGTGTCATAATTGCTCAGGTATTGACTGGGAAGAGAAGGGTATAGCCCTGTGCTAGTCTTGACTGGGGTGCCCCCATCTGCATATACCTGTCCAGAACCCCCTTGTGAGGCTACATAGACCACATACATCGACTGCTCTCCTGCCGCTGCTAGAGCCGTCCCAGTACCATGAGTACCTATGGTGACAACAGCAGTACCTCCGGGCCCGCCAGCGAACTCGTAGAGTTGCCCTTCTAGTGTGACATAACCACCTGTGATGGTGAGAGTATTCGCTGAGGTTTTGGCTACATAGCCAGGATTATTGATAACATTATTCCTATCGGTTGCAGCCATTAGAGTGTCTTGCATACGCAGTATGCCGTTCCCCTTCAGACCCTGAAGCATGTTAGTCAATGTGGGAGAGGATAGGGAGTCACCATCTCTCAGACCATCATTACCTAAGGTATGGGCAGCAGCAGTATGTCCACTCAATGCATCTACCATGTTATCTATTCCTCGTTACCCTAGTCAAGCCTATCTGCCTACGCATCTTGGGCCTCCGTACTCCTATCTTAGAGTGTCGACTGTATTGCTTTTGCTTCTTCCTTTTTAGGTTCTTATTGGATAGCCTCTTCACCCTAGCAGCCGCTAATCTAGCAGGGCGTTGGGAGATATATGACTTAGCCATCACTCGACCTCCAAGATGAATGCGAAGTCCACTTCATTGTTAGTTCCTTTCTTGAAAGCGGGTAGAGCCGTCCTGAAAACAGGGATGAACTCACCCGTGGTAGCATCCTTGTACTGCAGATATACCTCTTGTACATCAGTAGCAAAGGTGTATGAGGAATCAAATGAGCCCTCTACTAGAATGCTGTTGTCATCTATGATACGTACAGTAGGAATGATAGTGGCTAATGAACGAGCACCGCCGTCCTCGGCTGTCGCCACAGTACCATCACTACCTATGTGCAACTCATTTACGAGAGTAGCCAAGTGCTCTACCATCCTACGCTTGATTGAGTTCAGCAACGGCATTACAATCGCACCTCCTCTACTTCACTTTTCACAGTGCCAATCTCATGAGACCTCTCTCGTAGGAGCCGGACGGTAAGATTGTTGGCTGGTATGGTAGCACCTGATGGTGCGAGGACGCTTACTCCTGTGAAGGTTGTGTTTGTTTTCCCAGTATATTGGGCATGTATGCCATCATTGATGACCAGATAGCCAGCACTAGGGAAACCTGTGGTAGACGAGACAGTCAGTGTAGTACTGCTGAAAGAACCACTGGAGACACGAGGAGTCAAGCCAGTCCCTATGGCTCCACGTCCTGAGGCATTGCCGGTATCGAAACCACGATGACCTATCAAGAAACCAGAGTGATTATCTACCCCAGTATTAGTAAATGTAATACCAGAAGTAGCGCTAAGCCCTCTTGGCTTGGTGTTCATGACTTCTCTCTTGCGCATTACACTTCTCACACGGATGCTAGATAGTCCAATAGCACTATACTCTGCCTGTTTGATTGAATTATCAAGACGGGGGGACTCGGCGTCCCCTTCACTTTCTAATGTGACATCTATACTGTTCAGTATTTCTTCGATACCCACATCGTAAGAAAGCAGTGTGAATTTACTCACGTTCTCAGGACTATAGTGAGTCGCTTCTAGAATACCTGTACGGAGAGGTTGCTTTGCATTGAGAACCATGTAATCAATAACGTCACCAGGTTGTAAGTCCCAAGCCCTGATATGACCCTTGCTTTTGATACTAGATTGAGCCTTGCGATTTAATCTTAACATTTGATTCGCACTACGTCTCGCGCTCGCTTTTGTATTTGCGGTAGGGTCTCGTATAGTAGTAGTTTTTATCATGCCGTCCCTCTTCTGCATTTCAGCATCATTTACTTGAGCGATGTTATCATTATTGAGAGCGACCTCATTACCTCTGACTATTATGCTATTCGCAATATCCACCATAGGGTCTATTTGTACATTATCGGCTATCATACTATCGATTTTACGGTCAGTTTGTGAGAACCCACTAGGTGCGTAGATGAAATTACCATATCGGTCGGAGTGTAATAGGTAATTATCATGCCGGGCAATAAAACGCAAAGCCTGTGGGATAGCCACTAATCGGAAATCCCTCGACAGGAATGTAGTTGAATGGCGCAAGAGTGAGGAGCCACTGTGTTGACTATCTACACCACTCCTAGAGCCAGCATATGGAAGAGAGAGAGATATCGAGTTCAATGCATGAGTCTTACCGTCAAACAACCTCATGGCTAAATCAGAAGTTCTCAACCCCACGTTCACTATCTGCCCTGCCTGCAAGAGGAGAGTGTCATCCTCTAAACCCAGTTGTGAAAGCGTTCTACCTGAGGTATTTTGTAAGACGATTTCAGAAGCCTTAGACTTGGTCGTGACAGTATCAGTGAGTATTCTATCATTTCCTGAGAAAAGTGTCAAAGGCGCAGTACTCCCAGTCACTAGCCTATAGTCATTGTAAAAGACAGGTATGTTGTCATTGACACCTGGAACTTGTGCATGAGTCAATTGCAGTGTACCTACTTCTTCTGAATAATCATACCCTTTACCTAGTGTCACTTGGAAGTCAGAAGTATTAGGCCTACTGAGACCTAGAGATTTTCCTGTAGTCACATCAGTAGTGACTTTGTAAGCAGCGTGATGGACGGCATTGTCCACGAACTTTGGACTAGAGATGCGGCTACCCACGCTATTGTGTATGGCATCTTGCTTAGTACCCGCGTTGGCTGAGGTAGTAAAACTCGGGAAGGTCATCAGTCATTCGTCCTATCATCTGCATGTGAACTCTCCCCAGAATGGTCGCTCTTATTCAAATCCGAACCAGGGTAGAGTGATTGAGTGTAACGTGGCTGAACGGTATAATCACCTAAGCGAGATGCATCTGCTCTCAGATGTTGCAAGGTATTGTCTGCGACAGTGATACGTGCTACGGATTGCCTTAGAGAGGGGGTGAAACCCGATGCTTCATAGCCCGGAATGATTGGTCCTACACTGTAAGGTACCTTGTAGGTCTTCTGGTCACTGTTGAGTTCGTTATCACTGTCTGTTTTTCCATCAGCCCAGAGATTGTAGACAGGAGGGTAGGGTGGATTAGTTGGGCTAACGACTGTACTCCTGACATAGATTGAGGTACCAAGAGCAGCCCGGCTTGATGGAGCATCGTAGAGGAATACACCGTAGCGCCCACCTGCTGTACTACTGAGAGCGTTGGTCTTCTCTCTGAATATCTCAAGGTGGCGGTGGTCTAAGACTCTCACGGGCCTCACTAGAAGTTTCACTGACATGTCATTGGTATTGGTATTCTTCGAGTGGGCCTCATGCCCTGTGGTCTCGTAGGGATTCGAGGAGAGGTACTCTGCATGTCGACCAGCCGCAAGACCCCAGCCCTTGTCTGAGATAGGTTCCACATAATTACTGATATCGAGTATCAGATTTCCACCAAGAGGCCATAGACCATGTGTGTAATTCAACCGCATAGCCTGCACATTAGTCGGGTCGCCTGAATCCTCTGTGAAGTTCAACACTGACAAGTCATAATCAGAGAAAGTCCTATTCTTAGTACGGACACCGCCCGCTACTAGATACCTACGCCCTGCAATACGGTCTGTATGCAGACTATGGGCCTCGGTGGAGACGATGACATAGTCCTCTGGTGGCTTCTTCTGAACCTCACTCAAGGTAATACTGTCTAGACCGACCCGTGGAGTCAACCTAGAGACAGGCTCCTGTAAATCCTCACCGGCGGGGAGTAGACTCTCAGTCTCCTTCTCTACGTTAGAGCCAGGCATGGCTTGAGGTTTGAGCAAACCGTCATCCGCATGCAAGTCAAGAACCCTAGACATACCTTGGATTACTTCTCCGCCTTGTAGGTCATCATTACGAGGGCGGGCATATCCAACACCTACACTAGGCTCTGCACTGTGTGTCGATAGCATCAAACCAGAAGCATCCATTATTGTATCCACGTCCTGAAGCATATCCTCATTGAAGACAGTAGGCCATCTGACACCACGCCCATCACCTCTATCTCCCACCCTCTTGGTAGTACCGGGGTCATAGAAGTCCAGTTCAGTGCGAGAATGCCCATGCTGTGATGGAGCCGCCATGACTAGCGCCCCCTTGGTACGGTCAGTAGAGGAGTAAGCATCCTCAGGGTCCCAAGCAGGACGAATGCCGAAGCCTCTCACAGGTGCTCTCCTCACATCCTCCCCTGTGGTATTGCCCCACCAGTCAATCATGTAATGCCCTATCGCCAAGGCCAAGTCACGTCTGTTCTTCGTCACTAGGTCTCTTCGTGAACCTGCACCTGCGACATAGTCCCCGTGGTGATTACGTAGCACATAAGGGTCATTCACGAAGTTGCGTACCGCGCATCCGAAGGGGCGAGTCATGCGCCGCCCATGGCTATAGCGAACCTGCTGACCCTTGAGGTCAGACCCGACCAAAGCAGAGGCGTTCGTCACTCTCTCTAACATACCTGAATAACCAGCCATTGTAGTCTGATTATCGACATAGGGATTCCCAAGGTTATTCGCACTGTAGACTTCACCAGTGGCTGTGTCATTCTGAGTGTAAGGCCCTGAGATATAGCCAGTATGCTGCTGACCTGCGGTATCCAATAGGGCCTGACTGGCCCACAGAGCAGCACGTGGCTTGTTGTAAGGTGCCTTGATTGAGAAGCGATAGCCGAATGAAGCATTTCTCTTGATATTGACATTGGAACCAGAGGTGCTACACACGTCAGTAGGATGGGCATTCAACGCCACTGAACCATTGCCACTATTATGGAGATAGATTTTACTATGGTCCCAGTTCCTGCTCCACCCCGCACCTGATGTACCCCAAGCATCTAGCCTGCTAGCCTGTGCCCCGAACCTAGAGCCACCCGGCCAGAAGGCACCGTAGTGGAACATCTGATTCGCAGAGAGGGTACTAGCAGTGAAGGCAGGGTCTGCTTGCGCTTCGTAGGTATCACCCATGCTCTCTGGTTTGACTATACTGTTTGCACTATTGGCGTGCTTAGGCCCGAAGCCTCGGAATGTGAAAGGACCGTCGCTGATGACGTATGAGAAGTCGTGGTAATGTACAGTCTCGAAATGCTCAGGGAGATGGTTGTAGGGCTTCTTGTCCACGGCTGCATCAGCCATGTTAGTACGAGTATCAGAGTAGTAGGTCATCGGGCGTCCTAGGTTGTAATGCCACATAGAGAGGTAGGAGTCAGGGAGGTGCCCTGTCTGAGTATCCCTGGTACCGTCCTTGATGTCCTCGATGTGATAGGCTGCGACACTAGCAGTCTTATCCGTGTAGACCTTACCTGCTGCCAACGTCCCATAATCCCCAGTGAGAGTTATCCTACCACCAACTTTGAGAGCAGACCAAAAACGAGTATTCCCTACGACGTCATAGAACTTGTTAGTAGTATTAGTCGAGTTCCCACTAGCCCTGCCACGGTAACCATAACTGGCTGTCAAGACAGAACCGTCATCAGCCGTTATTTGCAACTTCTTATTGAATGACTTGAGACCTACCTCCGGGAAGAGTGAGTTGTTATCGACTTCTATCCAAGTCTTGCTATTCGCTGTGTCTATCCTACGAACAGTGCAGACTGGATTCAAGGAGGAGTAGGAATGTAAGGTGGAATCCAAGAAATGAGTTGGATAACCATGCATGACTATCTGTGCCCCGACTGCACCATATCCCGTACGGCAGTAGTGGAAGTAATCCTCAGGATAGTAATGAGCGAGTTTTCTCCACTTATTCGACGCAGCGTAGATGCCTTTCGCCCCAAGGATGTTAGAATCAAGGCTATCATTGGATACTCTAACAGTCTTCAGTGCAGGTACCCACCAAGGCACTGTGAGTGTGTAACCCGGTGTGGCTAATCGGAACATGTTGGGATGATAAGGCAGGCTCTTCCGAGACCATGCAGGGGAGGTAGACTCGTTTATCCCGAGCGGGTTATAGAGGGAGAGTGGTGGGGTACTGGTGAATTGCTCATTAGGGGATGGGTCCATGTCCAGCATCACTTCATTGAGGTACACCTCGCATCCACGGACATCGACTGGTAGTTGTTCTGTGAGGACGAATTCGTAGTTATCTGTAGTCGCATTCCACTCCAGCCCGATGACAGTGACTACCTGCTGGCTAGTCAGAGTGGGCTTTCTATTACCACTGTCGGAACCATGGTCGTAATTGCTATTGAAGCCCATCAACTGCTGAGCGAAGAGGTTCGGTTGGATGACTATCTGATAGGCTCCACTCTCTAGTGGGTCAGGGAAGTTCCAAGACGTACTGTAGTTAGTGCCAGACTCCAGTCTCAAGATATGGTCACCATCGTTATTCTCATCATCGAAAGCGAGAATCCCATAACCATCATACTTGACCTTGGTCTCGAACATCAGCGTGAAACCGCCACCATGGATATCAGAAGGGGGGTGGGGGGTAGACATGGACGAGAACCACATCAGTGCATCGTTACCGACACCGTCCAGACCGACTAAATCAACAGCGGAGTTATCAGCAGCCGCAGTAGCACTCACCGCCACCTTAGCAGTACCAACGCTTTGTTCCACACTGAGAGTTGCAGACTGATATGCCCTATTCAGATTGTACACTCTCTGATAGAGAGGGTGAGACAGATGTCCAGGCATGACTGCCATGGTAGGAGTTACATAGTGGTGGCCCATCCTCGGCATGGGCATTGGGGTCAACCTGTTACTTCGTATGGCAGATGCTGGGCTCGCACTGGTCCCAACGCCCATCCAATCAATAGGCTTCTTGTCTGGACTCTCGCCACTCACTTCAGCATGGTCTCTCAGACGCCTTGCAGCAAAGTGCCTAGTGCTACCAGAAGGCACGTAAAACGATGGCTTCAGTGTGTCCCCGTTGCTAGCAGAGAAGCCGGGGGTGTACTTGCAGCCTCTGAATTCCAACCCTACGATGCTAGTGAAGGAAACCAGATGTCCATTGACCGTGAAGAATGACCGGCCATCAGGTAATGTCTCCGCTCTCCATATCTCAGACTTGGGAATGCTACTGACTGTGACTGTAGTGCCACTGACAGAGACTAGAGTAAGAGGGTCATGAGTAAGTGTGTTGTTAATGATACCAAGGGGTTCCCTATCTGTGTACCCCCAACCCATCTTGGTCAAATGGAAGTACAGAGCCCTATCATGAGGCTCATAGGATGTCTGTAAAGGAGCCTCCGAGACTAAAGAACCACTCTTGCTCTCCAGGGGAGGCCACGCGCCCTCATCAGGGTCAATTCTCTCCCATCCCTCGTTCTCATAGAAGGGCTTAGTCGAAGGCTCCTCGTTGCTTGAGTTGAAGTTGTCCTTCACTACGCTCTCAGGCAAATCAGGACGATGCAATCCACCTGTACCTATACTCTCGTGCTGATAAGCCTGTATCTTGTCGAATCCACTTCGCACGACTATATTCCCCGGTATGGTATCAGGGTTAGGTAGATTGATGGACAACGAGGGGGTGTCACCACTACCTGCGAGGGCAGGGCCTTCTACACCCCTCTCTATCACCTTGGAGAAGTCTCTGATTACAGTTCCAAACGGAGAACCACCTTCCACACTATGTGTCTGACCTGCATCATCCACGACGGTAATCTCGAGAAACTGCTCCTCCTCATTGGGAATAGCCAGAGCACTACTCACATCTATAGGATACTTACCCGCCAAGTGAGGCTGTGCTACCTCCTGCGCTTGTATGGTTGGGAACATCGCAGAGTTCGTAGTCTCAAAGGAAAAACGTGTGTTCCCGTAGATGTTTTCCCCAAACTTCACATAGGAAGAGCCTACCTTGCGCCAGACCCACGGGACTGCACCGAGACCCCTAGCGTTTGGTCCTGGCATGCAAAGATTTCCACCATCCATCCTCTTCCACACAGCGTGGTTGATGAAGAAGTTCCGCGCTGCGCTGTTACCAGCCCAGAAGGTGTAAGGATTCTGCAAGGCACTGGCTTGGCTGTCTAGGGTATCACTGTCAATCTGGTCATGACGAATGAACTCCTGACTATTCACTGAAGGGTATCGTGCTACTCCGGGGTTCTCTATCTTGTCATAGAACAGGTCACCTGTGGGGAACAGGCAACTCTCCATGGGGAACATACCTGCAGTAGTAGCAGCGTTGGCTGACCATTCCCCGTCACCGCTACCCGGTGGAGTGAACTCCACGGTACCAGTAGCATTGTAGGCGAACTGAGCATCGATGTGAGGGCCACCGTTGGCGTAAGCCACGAACCTGTCATTGTTATGGCGCTTGTCGTGGGAGGCTACCACAGTCCCTCCCAGACCAGTACCATAGGGTGCCCACCTCTTATCTAGCATATCCCCGCAGAGGATGAGTCCATCCCTGTCTGCCTTGGCGATGATGGGTAGTTCCCCCTCATAGGATACTACGACATAGTGGCGTGGGTGCAGACCAGACATCAGGCCCGTACTGTCTTGAGTAAAGGTAGCATTAGAGTCGTGGTCTCCGGCATGACTACCTAGAATACCGTCTCCGTTGAAGTCGTCTGGATGATTAGCAATGTAAGTGGCACCGTTCATGGCATGGCAACCCATACCTGCACCGTAGGGATTGAACCCAAGCAACGGATGCCAAGCACCGAGACCGGAAGAGACCCCATGAGAACCACCAGCAGTCTTGGCTACCTTCAGGGTGTTTAAGTACGAATACCTCTCCCCATGCCAGCCTACCGCACCGACCGGACGAGTACGGTCAATGGCATCCACATAACCGGAGAAGTGAACCTGTGTGGCAGCGAGGTGCTCGTAGACACTGTCCTTGCTAGCGTAGTTGCCAGAGGAAGGTGCATCATGGAGAGCCTCGGGCGCTCCATTGCTCCACCTGAGATTACCAGTCTTGGACCACACATAGACAGTGTCAGCAGTCAAGTCCGCAGTGCTATTGCTATTACCAGCAAGGGCTGGGTTTTCAGAATCATTAGCGCCTCCACGATGATTGCTAGTGAGGGTGAATGCACCCGCGTTGGTGTAACTCGAGTACTTAGCATAATGAATATTAGTGCCATCACCTATCCTCAGCCAGCCCTTGTCTGGAAGGCTGTTGGGTAGAGTCGTACTCACAGAGAGGGTGCTGTCATCAGCATCAGTAGAACCTTGGAGAACACCCACATTGACCCATGAGTACCTATCTTGGCGTATGGCATCTTGGAAGGAGGGCAGGAAGGTACCACCTAGTGACTTGAGGTTTCCCTCTCCAGGGAACGAGTTGATGGCTGCAGAGATGACGGCTCCCAGTTCCTCTGAGTTCTGTACTCGTGTTGCATCTATCACGAAGACATCCCTTACTGTGCCAGTCTCTGTCAAGTTCGGGTCATAGGTGGTCAATGCCAGACTACCGACTCGGAACATGCTAGCATTGAGACCCAGTGTCACGGTATTGGAACCTACAGTCACTGTCTGCGAATCCGGTATCATAGTACCATAAAGAGGATGTGGTGGGTTCTTCCTGACAGCGTTGTCGAACCAATTACCACCTGCGGGGTAGCCACTATCCATCCCCCACCTGTAGAAGTAAGCACTAGTCCCACCCGTGTTCATGGGGTGGGCTATCTTCAACGAAGCAGTGTTTGATTTCCAATGGGTACTCAGGGTGTGAGCACTTTTGTAATCGAAGTCATCATTGAGCCACTTGCTCGGAGAGCCTGTAGCAGGCTCCCAGTTCCTCAGTATGCTGTACGGGTAGGGCGCAGACTTCTGATACGCCATGGTCGGCGGGAGGTAAGGGAGGTAGTTGCCTGCCCGATTGGTGTAGACGCTGCTACCGTCCTTGTATCCCTTCGTCAACTCATTGGGATGATGGTTACCATTCTCGGTCCCAGACTTCACTACGGTGTCGTTCCCATGAACGTGAGTGAACTTCTCCGAGACTACATTGACAGCAGCAGGTTCCCTCTTCCCCAAGGTAGCAGTGGCGTAGCCATAGAAGTGCTTGGGGACTGACTGACCAGGCCCGAAGATGACGTATGAGACCTCATCAGGGGAACCGCTAGTAGCAGAGGAAAATCTGGCATGGGGGTGTGCGAACCTTAGAACGACTGGTGTTGGATGTGTCACTACTGTCTTCGTGAGATTGGAGCCATAGATATCAGTGGCGTCAAGGTACCCCATAGTCTGTGAGGATGTACCTACCTTCAAGTCAGGAGCCAGCAGTGCTTCGGCATTGGAGAACGGAGGGTATGTCTCCCCCCTGTGCTGATTGAGATAGGGAGTGCCGGGGAACATGGCCAGTATTGCTGTGGTGTCTAGCAAGGCGAAGGAACCCATGTTCTCACCCACATTCTGCAAACCAGAACAGCCAGTGGGACCGCTAGTGTAAGGGTGGGAGTAGAACTCAGTGTAATCATTCTGTGTACCATCATTGACATCCATGACCACACCACTAAAACCACCACCGAAGTACAAAGGAACACTATGGTCACTGCTATCATGCGCCCCCCTGAAGTAAGTTAGAGGCTCACCGAATGTGTTCCCAGCCAATCTATGCCCAGCGAATAACCTAGCCTCCTCACCTGTCCATAAGGAATAGTATGGTTTGTTGGTAGTAGCATTGATGCTAGTATAATCATCACTTTGTGCGAGACTGATGAGGTAGTTCCTATTGACTGCACCTGCTGTACCCCAAGCATCTGTCCCTGAATGTGTAGAATAAGGGCCTATTTTCACTCGTGTCCATTCTCCGTCCTTGTCATACAACGTGAAAGGCTCATAGAAAGAACGGGCGTTGGCATTCGCAGACGGTAGATGAGGGAGGAAGAGCCAAGGCCTTGGCTTGTTTTCGGCTTGTGAGAAATAAAGACCTTCATCTCCAGAACTGTCATCCAACCTATTAGCCACTTGGATTATCGGGTTGTTCAACGATGGAGTGATATGGTCACCAGCATAAGCCTGATACTTCTCCCCTCTCAGATGTTTCCTCCATTCAGAGGTATCCACCGCATTTCCTGCACTATTGATTAAGAGCGGGGTGGCAGTATTTGCATTACTCCCTCGATACTTGGTCGTGATATTCAACACCGTACGAGGGATGTATCCGTAGTCTGCCATGACTCCATTGGTGATGTGAGTGTCACCCAGTCCCCCTTTGGCCAGAGTCAGTTCAGCATTACCTGCATACAAACCCCAATCCGGGGACCTCTCCACAGAGAAGAGTGAACTGAGTGGAGTGACATTGCTCTTGTTATTGAGGGTATGAATCTGTATCGCAGACCTGGATGCCTCACCCATCCATTCCTCGTAAGTGCGCCCATCAGGGGCGTACATGTTACTGCAATCGAAGGTGGCACCTTCGTTGGGGTCCACGGTCATGGCATGCTCCACAGCAGCCGCGATGAGTTCATCAGTGACTAGGGTCGTCCAATTCAACATAGGACTAATGACAGCCATCACCTTGTCAGTAACCATTCCAGACACGTCAGGAGTGCCTCCAGTGACATTGAAGAATTGATGAGTACCACCAGACCAGTTATGCGTTCTTGACCCATACCTGAGAACCGTGCTAGTAGTATTGGCAGCGTCAGTCCAGATGAGTAACCCTGAATCTGGGAAACCTAGGAAGCCTAAGTAGTCGAGGTCACCACCCCTCGGTCCTGCAACACCTGAGCCTTGCTCGACGACTATTGTCAAGGTACCACTAGAATATGTACCGCCGTGTACAGGGTAGCCATTCGCAGGTACTCTGATACCATTCCAAGTATTACCCTTCCACGTAGGGGCTGGTGCATTCTGCACTGTTATCTCGGCCTTGGGGTCGCTTAATGGGTCCGGGCGGGCCTTCTCTATGGTAATCACATCCCCTGCCGTGTAACCAGACCCTTCGTCAGTGACTATAATACTGGTAATAGCACCATTATTCACGGTCTGAACAGTACACTCGAAGCCACTACCACCAGCAGGGCTGACTGAATGCTGAGAGCGTTCTTGTCCCACGCTATATTGTTCACCACCATCGGTCACAACATACTTCTTGAATATATCAGTAGGGTATTTCGCACCTCCCATGTGCTTCCCAATGGTGAAACCCCCCTTACTGATATCACGGTCATCGAAGGAGATGATTATCTCATTCTCTATACCAAGCGGTAGAGTAGTGTTAGCATTGGCGAAAGCCTGCCCTTTCTGCCTGTATATGAGGCGAATGGTATGGTCCGTATCTCTGTGGTCAGTAAAACGGAAACCGTAGAGGTCACTATTACCGACCTTAGATGCCATTTGTTCATCGTCAGTCACATATGTTGAGTAAGACCCACTGTTTGTGCCATACACTTCATTGAAGCGGTCCCTCTTATCTGTAGGGCCGTAACCCATAACACCAGCATCGGGGGCCCAGCCGGGCACACCACTGGCCACCAAGCCACCGAAGTTGATTCTAGAGCGAGCGCGTGTCCCTACACGAAGCCCATTGACTACACGAGTGGCGTGCCCCTTCGACTCGAATGACTCTGAGTAGACAGTATTCGCAGCACGACCCGTAGCCATCTCGGTATTGACTTTCGAGTGAGTCCGGTCAGCCTCTGCCAGATTATTGATGAATTCCTCATCCTCGTCATCAGAAGGGACCATCTGCACGAGTGTGGTGATAGGTGCGAAGGGCCTGCCGTTCTTAGTAATGGGCATGGGGGCAGGGTGCATGTTCTCGTCCTCACCCTCAGTGGGCATGCACCAGAAACTACGGAAGCGACCACCATGGCCCACTAGGAACTGAGGACGGTAGGGGGTCTGCCCCTTGCTGTTATCCAACCACGTACAGAAGTTTCTTCCTGAGGCACCCGGCACTGTGCTATGAATGACCACAGTGTAACCATCCTCCCCGTTAACATCAGTGACAGCGCGCCCGAGATGCGCTCTCAGATAGCCCATGTGAGTACCTTGGTCACCAGCGAAAGCCGTATCATCCCAGAACGGTGCAGGGTCATGGGCCGAGCCTGACTGTGTCCTAGCCTGCAATGCAGCCGCTTGATTCACTCTACGTGCAATCTCCTTTGCAGCAGACTCTACATCCGTGACAGCCTCTGCTCTACCTACCTCGCCTAGGTCTATCGTCAACCTCCGAACGAAGTCCATCTGCGTCCAATGAGGGAGATTATCGAGCCGACTCTCCTGATGACTGCTCAAATCCAATGCTGTGGAGCGTGTGCCCTTGAGACACAAGAAGGCTGGTATGGCTCTAGTCCCGTCTGGAGTATCGAAGAAGGTAGAATACTTGGTACCTGCAGTCAAGTCGGCAGAGAGTGCTTCCAGTTTATGTCTATTCGAGAAATCTCCACTAGTGACAGTTGTATTCTCCGTGCGCCCAGTGCTACCCAAAAGACTGGTTCCATAATCTATGTACGATTTAGGGAGAGCGAAGGTGTTGTGTGTACTCCCTGTAGTAGTGACGTCCAAGTACGGACTGCTTTGATGCACGAATGCATTCTCGATGAATGTCGATTTGTCAGTGCTGCCAGCGAGACTCCTAAACTTATTCTGGCTTCTAAAACCATTGGCCACATCTAAACCCTCTGGGCCCGTACCAACCTTGGGGGTGGTCTGCCCTGTCTGGACCTGCATATGCAAGTCGTGGAAGGAGATGAACTCCCTATCATGAGCCACATCATAGAGAAGCACTCGAGCGTGACCGTTCTCAGCCAAGTAAGGGTCCAAGTAAGCAACTACAGGGACACTCTCACTACTATTCCCGAGTTCCAACCAGTTGAGTTCCACAGTCTTGTTGACATGCTGAACGAAGTTCCTAGCCGTGTCGAGACAGGTGTCCCCAATCAGGAAGTTCTCCAGAGGTATGCTGCTCCGAGCCTCAGAGCCCAACTCTCCCCTACCACCATTGAAACCATTCCAAACAAGGAACTCATTGAGCACTCCACGAGACTTGCAGAACATACCCTCCATGGCATGAGGGTTGGTGTAATGCATATTCATCCATACAGTATCACCGTGTCTTAGACCACCGGGTGCGTATGGATAGTTCCATGTCCTATTCAGGGTATTATAGAACGACAGGCTGTTACCCGCATAACCGTCATAAACAGAATACTCAACGCCGTTGGTCTTCTTCATGGATTTGAGAGTGAATACATCATCATCGGCTGCAGTACCCGCACTGATGTTAATGGTGGAGGCATTCGCGTGAGGTGTGAAGGTTATCTCATCTCCGTCCTGATTGATTGCTGTGTAGGTGACATTCGACCACAACTCAGTATCCATCCTAGGGAGGGATGCACCATCAGTGTAGACAGTAGCACTAGCACTGCTGGCATCTGCTATGGTGAACGTAGCAGCACCGCTCTCTATCTTGGCAGCATGGGGGTTGGCAGTGGGTCCTTCCTTGAACTCCACTGCACTGACATACTGCCTCAATCCGTAGTCTATGTTACCCCCTTGGGTCTGCGTATTAGCCCTGTCATAGTAGTAAGGCCTGCGGAACTCAGTGGCTGCAGTCTTCAACTCTGCGTCATCTCTGATATTCACTCCGGTAGTATTCATGTAAGTGCCTGTAGTGACGGGAGTGCCTACTAGGCTAGTTTCCCAAAATGCAGGACTGTGAGCAACAACAGTGAGTTGATTAGTGGTATCATCGAATCCACCAATTTGAGCCCACTCCCCATTCGGGCGATAAAGACGACGATAAAGGATAAGGCTAGAAGCATCTATAGTCCCAGTAGCAGTGCCATCATTAGTCTCATTGATATTACGTAAATCGCCATAGGACATATAGAATTGATTGGCAGTCTCATTCACAAGGAACTCATCCTCGACGTTGGAGACTTCCAACTTCTGCTGAAGCACATCTTCTCCGATTATAGTGACTGACACCTTCAACTTGTCTTGAGACCAAGCCTGATGATAAGGGCCGACCGCTTCTCTGTCCATGGCAGCACGACCTGCTGGCCTCCTGCCTACCGGGTTAGGAGCCCAAGTATGTGCTGTGAGGGTAGGGTCGATGTGTATCTTCATGCTATTATCCGGGCCGGGGAAGATGCTCTTCTCTGGGTCATCAAAGAACTGATTACTGAAGATTGGTATCTCCACCAGAGCACGAGTACTAGCATACTGAGTTCCTAATTGATAGTCGTGGGAGACTCCCCCCATGCTTTGGAACAACCTATCATTTATGCTAGTACCATCAGGAACCACAGAAGACTCATCGAACAAGGGGTCGAGTAGAATGAGGTCTCCCACCTTCACGTCATTGTACGCCACCCATAAATCGAACGTGTCCACCTCAGTCCCATCCTTATTCACGAAGGAAGCATTACCAAGACGACCTCCAGAGAAAGGTACGAACTTTGTCGTCTCAGCGGATTTGTATTCCATATGAGCACCGTTCTCGAGGTATATCCTACCTCTCGGTGGGAACATGTAAGTAGACCAACTAGCGAGTTCAGGGGAGTTGTTATTCAGAGGGACTACGACCACCCTCTCATTATTGGCACCCGCGCCAGCAGTCGTGGCGATTGATTGAATCTCCACGCCACCGTCTTTGCCTGTGGACCAGCCCAGCCTGGTAAGCGGGCTCTTGTCCCAAGTCGGCACAGTTTCTACAGCGCCTTGGCCCGGCCCGCCTAAGGTGACAGACACCACAGGAGCGTCAGGTCGTATCTCTTTGACAATAGTGGAGTCATCTGAGCCCTTCCCGTAGAAGTCAGAACTCTGACCAGATAAATCATCCATGAGACCACGGGCTCTCATAGTAAGAGTAGTACCCATCTGACCTCTGTCTAACTCGAAAGAAGATACCCTGCCTCGACTTAGTAGGTATTCTATATTGATAGATGAAGAGTCCGTAGGCTCGTGTGTAGCATCATAGAGTTTCTTCAATTGCATTGTCCTAGAACGCAAGGTAGGCTGTATGATAATTACATGCTCATTACCTATCATGTAATTATCTATGATATCATACACTTCGTTTAAATGGCTAGACTGAGTATTATCTCCTTTATTTCCTGACTTCGGGTTTATCTTGTAAAAATCATCAGTGTGTGAATTACCGCTTGCTTTCTTCACCTCAGTAGGACGAACGACCATATGGTGGTACACGGAAGGATGGCTGATATCACTAGCATGTGTGGAAGGCACTGCCAAAGGGGGTGAACAAGGCAAATCTGTAGCAGTAGAAGGAGTGTATGCAGTAATACCAAGGGTATTCGTCGGCAAGCGACTATAATCTAAATTAATCTCATTGTGCTGACCACCTGTGTTATCACCCACTAAACGATGAGGGAGTAAAATATCACCAATATCACCTACATCTTTCTCAGTGAAGTAGACAGCACCACCTGGGGCGTGTAAAACTCTATTTGAATCTCCTATCAGGCCAGCCAGTTTAGCCGCTACTGTAGCACCCCCAGTACCAAAGACAGAACCACCTGCAGGTACGGTTTTTTCAACTAACAAGCACGGCCCGTCCATACTCATCGACGACCCTGTTAAATCGATAGCGTTGTAATGAATCTCCATGTAAGGGAAGTCATTGTTACCTGTCTCTAGTATCGCTACTCTTGACTCAGTCTCAGGTGTCAGATGGAGGGTGTACACATCATCATCCTTAGTGACTGCTTGAACTCCATGGCCCTTGAGGAGAAATGGAGTAACATCGAAACCATCTCCTCCAATAGCAATTATTTCATCTTGAGCATTATCCTTACCAGCCATGCCATTTCTGACTAGAGCGGAGGCTTTACTGCTTGTAATTGCTCGAATTGGACGATAGCCTAATGTCTGTCGATGTAGGGAGATTTCAGAGTTGACTGCTACTTGCTCTTGTATGGCTTCACGACTGCCAGCATAAGAGACAATGACTGAGTCAGAAAGACCATCTACTGTCTGAGTCAACTCTTCACTATCACTAGGAGGGAAGAAGCGCAAGAATGGATGCCCTGTAACCTGACTGTACTTATGTCTCCCTGAATGGCCTACCTGAAACTTAGTGTCAGGGGACCAGTTCCCTGTAGAGACAGTGTAGGGGTTACCGCTATCATTGATGCTCATCCTCCTACTGAATAGAAAACCATGATTGCCGTACTCACTCTCATCTATGACCGTCATACCATTCCGGTCTATTGACTGAGCACCTAACCCCGGTGGTTGTAACGGCTTCCCTGTACCCTCATCTAGTAATAGGTCTGACTTGATGAGTACCATCGTACTGTCATGAGCGAGGTTATTCGTACTATCAAATGCAGTTCTAGCGTGTAGCACACCACGACTACCAGTGTCAGTGTCAGTGTCAAAATCAAGATGGATGCTTTCCACTGTTATAGTACCATTACTATTGATGGTCTTCAATCGAACTCTCTCAGGGGGCTTGCTATTCGGCTTCCCAGTCTTGACATCTGTGGTAGTGGGATTAATGAGAAGGTTGGCGGTGGTGTGAGGTATTTTGACATTCTGTGAACCTCCAGAATGAGTAGTAACTGCTACTTGATAATCCCCCAATGAGGGGACGGTGTAAGTAGTAGGCATAGTAGAAGTCTGCCCAGTCACTACCTCGTAGAGTGTCTGTGCTTGGGTAGCATCTAATGTCAGAGTAGTATCCCCTGCAGTCACTGCGGACTTAAGGTAGAACAGGTTAGTGTCCACTTCCACTGGCTCCTCAAATCGCCACAAACCGAGCGTGTCAATGCCACGCACTAATGGCATCGGTGGTACATTGGAAATGTCAGCATTGGTCTTCCAATGAACACCTTCGATAACCCCACGAAATTCTCCTCCCTTTCCACCAATATAGAAATCGCTGTCAGTGTACCCACAATGGGCACCTGACTCCGTCTTGATAGAAGCCACAACTGTACCATTCACTAGGAGAATGACACGGTTATTGTTGAACACCCCAGCCACGTGCAGCAATTCCCTAGTGTGCCGGTCTACATCTGTATTGTTAGTCAACACGGAGTGATTAGGGGTAGGGTATATCACTCCAGTATAACCTGAACTAATATTGGCGTTGGCAGACGAGGCTGTCAATGTAGTGGGCTTACCAGCATCGCTCTGCACAGTGACAGAGAAAGAAGCAGGTGCAGGTGCTCCCACTGAACCTATTGATAACTCGAATAATCCATCCTTAGAAGCAACCACTCCCCCACAGTCAGGTAGGACCCAGGCTTCTATAGAGAAGGAATCGAGAGTGTGCCCTAGCACGTTTTTGTTAGTTTGTGAATCGTTGGTAGGACCGACGAGATTGCCTGATGAGCGAGAGGAGGATGACACTTTCACACTGCTCGAAGAGTCTATGGATGAAGGGCATATGATGCTATCAGTCACACCGTTGAAGAAAAGACCATGACTGGTCTTGCCTAATACTGACATGGTCAGATACCCACTATAATATCGAGCGGTTGAAATGTGATATCTGCAGCGTAGGTAGTGTCACCCGCTATGTAGGATATTGTACATTCGGTGATACAACCATGTATGCCAGTGTACTTATCCGTGGACACGAATGGTGTGCTCGCAGGTAAATCATTGGCTGAAGAGCCTTGCTGGTCAGACTTCACTAACCCTGTCATTACCATGAAGTTCCTTGGTTCATAACCCTGGTTAAGGTCACCGACATCTCCCAGGGTGGCTTGTGTGAGAGAATTGTACGGTAATTGCAAACCTAAAACGTAATCCTTGTGACTGAACCCTTCTGCCTCAAAATTAGGTATTATGGGAGTATCGCCTACGTCTGAGAAAGTCCCTGACATACCTGCGAAGTTGCTATTCACCACATTGGCTAGTAAATCTTGCACCTTATCCCCAGCAGAACGGCAATTATTCTCACTACCACCTATGAAAGTTCTCAGAAGGGGTGGCTCCAAAGAGGTATCTCCTAAAGCATTGCTTCCAGTCTTATTCTCTAATGTAGGAGCCACGAAGACAGGCGTGTCAGTATTACCTCCCATGCCCGCAGTCAACTGAGTAAAGGTCAACTTAGTCTGCTTCTCATTAGTAAGAGAGATGACAGGCCCCTTCTGGCCATCACTGACTGCTATGGAGAACTTTGCAGTGAAGCGATTGGCTGCGTTCGTGTTATGTTCCAAAGCACCTTTCAACCGTGCAGCGAGGTCTGCACCTTTAGGATTCCCACCAGCATCAGTCAATGCCTTCACCCCTACCTTGATGTTCAATGGGTCTGTAGTACCATCATGGTTAGTAGCACTCGTATCGAAGGTCGCTGTGTAAAGAGTCCCATCAGTCGCTCTGAATTCAAAACGAGCACCATTGATATCAGCCCAGGAACCTAGAAGTTGACCTCCCGCTCCTACTGCATAGTTTTGATTCTTAGATGAAGTACTGAAATCGATGTATGAAGTGGCTTGTTGTGCAACCAAATCAGCAGCACTGCAATCATCGTCACGTACTACACATACCAGTTTGATTACGAGATTCACCATGTTTGTGTCCAAGCCGTAACGCTGGCCCGCTACTGGCATTCTCATCACACTTACTTTCCTTTGAGTCGTAATGTGGTGCTCTAAACAATCTAATGAAATAAGGCGGCCTTCACCCCTCTCGACCAATCTCACTGGGATACCACTCACGGTAATGCCCCTCTAGTGACCTGTCCTTGCCTTTGCCTCTTGGATATAGTGAGTTCTCTAGTTATCTCACTTGCGAGTTCCTTACTGTTAGCCCCTCCGGCATTATTGATATTGATAGTTGTTGAGGAGTTGTCTGCATACCCACCACCTGAACCATAGGACCCTCCGAAACCAAGTGCTCCAGTAATACCACCTAGAGAGAACTTACGAGCCAACCACTTCTTGAAGGATGCCCATATCCTCTTCACCTTATTAATAGCACTTAAGAATGAACCCACTACAAAATTGTGTATCCCATTCTTCAAATCAACACCGAAGCCATAGATTTCACGCCTGAAACGATAGATGAGAACGAGAATCATAACTATAGATGCTATGACGACAGCAGGTAGTGCAGCCGCAGTTACCATGAAAATTCCAATGCCTAGGGCGATTGCCGATAAGACTGATACTATTATTGATAAGGTAGGTGATAACTTACCACTGAGTACAGCGACGAAGCCTAGTACACCTACGCCTATCAACGCGAAGAAACCCCCAACCCATATGAGGACAGTACCAAGTGCTGTCATCGTAGCCATTACCTTCTCTACCCCGTCAAACGTCTGCCATAACTCATACAACGGACTCTCAGTACCTTGAACTGCTAGGCTTACCACGCCTAGTATCACAGCCACACCTGCCAGGAGCGAGGTCATAGTTAGCAGTCCTGACCCTAACTTCAGGAAATTGAGTCTCATCGTCTCCCATATTCGGACATGCCAAGGCATGTCTTTCTTGCTGTCATCAAAGATATCCTGCTGCACCTTCATCCATTTCAGCATTCTACGCTGCATGGAAATGAACTGCAGACCTTTGATAATCATTTTTGGGAACTGCTGCACATACTCCTCAGAGCCGTCCTTAGCGCCTGTGAAACCTTGAATGACATGATGGAGTGACCTCCCCCAATTGACGAGAGGGGTTATTTGAGCAGCCACTTCTAGTTTGACCCTCTTCATTTGACGCTCATACAGGCCTTGGTGCTGTATCGCCTTCAGGACTCGCTCGTCCGAAGCCTCCCAATATTCCTGCTTCTTCTTGTCCTCTTCCTGCATGTCCCTCATGATTTGCTTGACTTGCGCTTCAGTCATCACCCCTGTCATGCTTACCAACCCTCACTAAACGGCATTGGTTTTGACATACTAGTACTCTCTATGGAAGTACTCTCGGCAGTGTCCATGTCCTTCATCTGCTCCGCCTCTACCTGCTTGTGGGCCATCGCCCATCTAAACATTAGGGAGAATCCTTCAAGGCTGACACCCTCCAAGTCCTTGGGACCGAGATGATAATGAGACATGACTAGATAAATGGGGAACTCAAGAGCCAACCCCACATCCTCCTTTCCTCCATCTAAAAACTTGATAATGTCATTTATGTCCTGCTCTGCGTCTGTCACTCTAAAGGGCCGGACATCAACTCCTCTGGTCCGGGTAGAATCTCAATGATTCTCGATGCGACTTCAGGCTTCAAAGCCAGTAATTGAGTTTTTGTTAACTCAGGCTCGGTGCGGTCAATGCAGTTCATCATAACGAATTTCCAGTAGGCAGCGAGGTCAATGTCTAATTGACCAGTATTGTCTACCTTCATCATGTCCTTCACTGCGCTCTGCATTTCGATGAAAGATAGTTCCTTCACCCAAACGACCATGGTAAATTCTTCACCGTCGACTGGTATCAACACATCATGTGGTGTTGACCCTTGTTCTACTAACAGTCCGCTTATGCTTTGCAATTTATTGTTCTTCTGTTCCTCCATACTCACTCACTTCCTCTTCGCTTGAGACTGCCTCTTCTGAGGGGGTCTCTTCAGGCTCTGCTAGAGTCTCTGATTGCTCAGAGAGGCCAGCATCATCCTCTTCTAGACGGGCGATGAGTTCCGCCTTGATTCCACTAACTATAAGTCCACGCTCTGCGAGCAATGCTCGCAATTCAGGGACAGTCATTGATTCGTAATCTACAGGTTCCTCTTCTTCAGGTTCCTCTTCTTCAGGGAAGGGGTTGCCATCAGTAACTGCTTCTTCTGGATTGAAGACGGTCACCTCTTCCTCCACTACAGGCTCCTCCACTACAGGCTCCTCCACTACAGGCTCCTCTACTACAGGCTCCTCTACTATAACAGGAGACTCATAGGAGATTTGGTTGGGCCTTCTTATAGCACCGGGATGTAGACTCTTTTCCATATGATAACCTCAGGCGTGGAACAGCGTGTCGTAACCTACGACCTTGACGTGTTTGGGGAGAATCTTCATTGGCATCTTGATTTGTTTGAAATCGTCTGGTATCTGAAGAGGTGCCTCTGTGATAATGTAGTCATCGATGATGACGAATACTTCCTCTCTGTTTGACCCAGCCCCATCTTTTTGGAGATGTAGTGTGATAGGCTCATCATACTCATGAGTGCGGTTAGTCCTGAACTCATGCCATAGTAGAGGGTCTGAGGGAATTATCTCCATCTCCAACTCGTATTCAATCTTACCTTCCACGTTCAAAGAGGGGTTTCTGCTACCAGCGTATGGAACCTGTTGCAATGACTGCCCTGACGCATTCCTAGATTCTTGTAGAGGGTTCGCCCCAACCGTCAGTATCGGTGTTGTCTCTGTCTGCCCGCTCAACTTGAATGAGGTGACTTGGGCTATGGTAGTACCAAAACCAGTGATAGTTCCATTGTAATAGAAGTAGGGCTTCTCAGTATTTGGTGCTATTCCGGCTACCTTACGAGCAGTCTTGCTGTCCCCGATGTTGTCAAACATCCTGTGGGCGGTGAATCTATCTCCCTTCTCACTGCCTGCACCACTAGTGAAATTATTGACGGTGACTCCATCTATAGCATCTGCACTAGTGGTATTACCAGTGGCCCCACTAGACTTTTGAGTGACTGTTACAGTATCTACGCCATTGCTTGCCGCCGTGTAATCAGCATCAGTAGTACCATTGATGGCAGCGGCTATGGCTGCTGCAGCAGCGACTTTACCAGCAGAGCCGCCTCCAACCCCAGAGAGTCCAACATTCGCACTACCACCACTACCTCCACCTGCGCCACTAGCGATGCCAAAATTGGCGGTGTAGACAGTACTCAAACCGAAACTATCTGTTAGGGTGAAAGTATGGCCGTTCTGAATTCCGCCAGAATCAGTGACTACGATAGTAGCAGTAGCAACGACTCCAGTATCGTTCTCCAATCTCCCTGTGTCTGTGTAGCACATCATGGCATCGAAGTCTACCTTCATCTTGACTTGTGCGTCGACATCAGCAGTGAGTTCCCAAGACTTGACCTTACAACCCTTGTAGACACGAGTCAGTTGCTTGGCATCTGTTGCCCCACCAGGGACATTGCTAGACTGGGAGCCATTATAGCCACCTTTCCCGTAAGAGTCCACATCGTACAGTCTCATGCTGCTCTCCAGTGAGAAAGAGGGTTGTCTCCACTTGCTCCAGAGCACACGCTTCTGCCTCTTCAGTATTCTACCGTATGTGTCCGTAGCAGTATCAAAGTGAGGGCTACCGTTGGTATCTGCATCATCAGCCTTAAGCAGAACTACATCAGCACCAGCAGAGTGGTCGAAATTGAAAGGGTCATCGATGTATATTCTCCTGAATCCAGCAGTGTTGTCCACTGCTAGCACTCTACGAGTCTCATTACGCTCACTACTCTGGATTGTAGCAGAAGTGAGGTCCTCAGCACCAGTCCACTTGACTCGGTTTGAACCTCGCTCCGTGGTATAGGGGTGTAGAGTCTCAGTCGAGTCCTTGACTACGATGTAATCACCGGGTATGATGGCATCAAGACCTGTGTTGATAGCATCGTCGAATTCGACATAGGTGTCACCCATCGCAATAACCTTGGCGTTGGTTGTGTCCACACTGCTAGCCACAGTACCAGGCACGGCTACTGCCTCGTTACCTAGAGCGTAGTAGAACCAACGTGCGCTATGCATCATCGTCTCTATGGCACCACCATCATTCCTCATGCTCTGAGCCTCTTGGACCATGACGTTTCGCCCTAGCCCAACAACATGGGAGCGCAAGACATTGACACTAGTCTCAGGTAATGTCACTGTAGCAGCCAGACCGATGAACTGGTCGGTCAAGACGGTCTCATCACTTAGTTCTGCAGAATCGTCATATGACATACCCACGTCCATGCTAGGAGTGCCCAGGCTTCCAATAAGGAGTTCATCACCAGCCGCGGCACTAGTACCCGCCGCTGTTTGCAAGTGGGGAGTCACCTCGATGTAATCACCCTGATTATGAACGATGGTGTATAGAGCACCTGTAGTATGGTCATCAGCCGAGAAATTACCCTTCCCTTTGATTCTGAGACTGGAACCTGCTAACATGCCCTTAGGGTATTTCAATCGGCTCGAACCATCGAACATGCTGCATACTCTGTTCGAGACTGTACGCTCAGTGCCACCAGTGAAAGTGATTTTACTGATATCACCAGTAGTGGTATGAGTCCATGTCAATGCACCCCATGCTCCTCTCGATAGTACGATTCCTGTTTCATGGCCGAAGGTTACTTCGGCTAAATCTCCCTTGTAGACTGTTGATGGCATGCTCGACTCACCTCACGCGACTAACTCACTCAATATGACAATTTCGACTTGGAAGGTCATTCTATGTAATTGCTTCGTTCTATCTGAAAGGTCCGTACGGGTCTTGTACAGTATCCTATCGTAGTTTAAGCCATCCCCCTTCCTCTTCAAGTGGAGTATTCTTCTTATCTCGTTTTCCATAGCCATTAGATGTTTTCTCCCTCGTACGGTACGGATGTCTACTGTGACGTTCACTCTCACATTGACGAAGTCGTAGAAAATATCAGGCTGCTCTTCGCTGTGTGCGGTCTCATATAGGAAGATACCATCACTCCGATTCAAATCGAATCTCTTACCTCTACCGGGTTCCAAGGTAGTGATGTCCATGATGACAGGCTTTCTCTGGTTGGTCTTGGCACGATTCCAATTCGTGTCAAATATGCTCTCCATTACTTCAAGTGGTTCTTTACTCAAGCATATCACTCCCTATATGACTCTCAGCAGATGCTTGATTGCGAGCCATTCTAACTATGCTATGATAATCCTCATGGTCAACAGGGAGGATATTGCCATCAGAATCCACGATATTGTATTTCTCATCAACATCATACCCATAAGAATGGGCTGTAGCAATCAAGAAAATTCTACCCTGTGGCATAAATATGGAATGTTCACGCATAAGGCGTACATGCTCATTCAAGGGTCATGACCTCCATGTAACGTGGTAAGGTCTCGGCAATCTGTGCCTTGAAGAGTTGGTACTTAGCACCCAAATCTATGTTCTGTGTACCTTCAGGCAATAGCACGCTGCGGTCATCTGACAAGAGCAGGTCCATAGCGACCATCTTAGTACAGATATCCTCTATCGCCTTCTCGACGTATCGTTCTCCGTACACGTAGGAAGCCTTCACTGAGTTCCACTGGAAATAAGGGTATGTGTTATTGAAGTAGACTATACCGAGGTCATAGTCAGCCCACCAGTCACGGAGCCTAGCCTCGTCTCCAGTGCCACTACCGAAGTAGTCTATCTTGAGCCTGTATTGAGTGAGAACAGTACCATTTGCCGCCGAAGCCAAGAGTCCGCTATTAGCAAGGTCAGTAACACCAGTGAGTGTGGTATCCGTTTTACCTGTGTAGTAAGCACATTTGACAGAAGAGCCTGTACCTGTGCAGATGATACCGAAGGGAGTCAATGCGGAGGTATCGGCCATGGTGATGGTTTGATTACCAGCATGCCCACTAGTGACAGTCACTGTCGTATCAGTTAGGTTGGTAGCAGACATGGCAGTTAAGTTAGTGAAACCTAGGGTGGCGGTCTCTCCAGCCTCACCACGGTTCATGCTGGTTATCTTCAGTTTTGAGTTCCCGTAATCAGCATTTGCAGAAGCCATAAACTCATGATGAACATTAGCAGTAGTGCTACCACTAGATGTAGAAGAGGTCTCCAGAGTGAATGAAGGACTGAAAGCAACTGAGTCTTTCTTTCTACGAAGGTCCTTGTTAATGAGGTCCGCCAGTTGTTGAGCAGCGTTAACACCATCGAAATCCGCACTCCATTTCGATGACCCTGTACCTACTTGCAGACTGGCTACACCACCCCCACCGGGACATAGGAATAAGTAATCATTGGTAGTCAAAGCAGAGTGGTCGAGGATTTCCAAGCGAGCCTCAGCAGCCCCGACTTCCCTGTACTCCTGACCTTGCCATATTTCTAGCCTTAGAATCTGCTGGACGTTACGGAACATCAAGGGTACCGTACCCACGTAGTCGGTGTAATAACGCCGTCTATAGGGCTTGTAAGTATCGAAATTGAGGTACTCTGCTGTCTGCAGCATTGGCCTCCATGAGTTGTTGCATAGGTTATCTATCCTATCTTGCATACGGAGTATCATAGTCTCGACAGCCTTGCGTGTCACACCCCTCCTCTTGCCATTGGTGAAGGACTGCAGGTTCTGGACAGTGGCATTGTCCGCAGTGTTGTAAGTCCCTGCGATGGTATCAGTAAAATGTAATAGGACATCCGTCCCATCCCTTGTGACATTAGTGAGCGTCACTTCCTCACCTAACTCTACATCGCTCGCTAGTTCCACCTTGTCGTCTTTCTCGAAACCTACTAGCCTATGGTCGGCTGGACTTATCTTTATTGTCCCACCTGAGACAGCAGCCCGGTTTGCAGTCAAGTAGACAGGGTCTGGAAATGGTATCTGCAGGATGTCAGCGACCTTCTGTGCTGTGGTGTATATGACTTGGTCAGGGAAGAGTGGTCGAGGCTCACGCTCTCCTGTGTTGAATACTACCGGCATGTTACCAACCCAACGCCTTCGATTTGCACGCACCACTGCAGTACGGTGTTTTTTCTGGGGTCTCTACTCTGTTGTTGCAATCAGGGAAGGCACACTCGCCGGGCGCTTTCAGCGTAGCCCATGATAGATGAAAGGCATCCACATCAATACCCCTTCTGAGTACCACCTGTACTCTTATTGCCGTGCTTCACCCCTACAGTCTTGGACGGGTCATCCTTAGGCTCCTTAGGCTCCTTCATGTGGTCTGAAACGTGAATGTCGCAGTAGGGCTTACCGTCCTCAGGGGCATACTTAGTAGCCATGGCGTAGCAGTTCTTCTCACAACAATGGGTATTACCCTTAGGCGCTTTAATCACAGTCCAAGACTTACCTAGCGGTCCCATTGTACCACCTGAGAGGGTACTAGAAGATGAACCTTGTGTCATACTTTCACATCCACTTTGCCTAAGTTATACTCCATCGGTTTGCTGCATGCACCGCAGCGTTCCAGGTAGCAGAAGTGGAGCATACCACAATGCTTGCATCGTGTTCCACTACCTATGTCGAGCACGTCCCGTATGTTACGAGAACGAGTGTTCTGCTCGCTTATTTGGCCGGAGAGCCGCTCGCTTGGACTTGCGTCCTTGCGAACAGACTCCCCGGTTGCGTAGTTCCATCCTTGTTTGGATAGTCGTCGGAGGTCTTCAGCATCCATGTGAGTCACCACTACGTGGTGGTGACCACTACGTATAGGTTTCCTGCCATGACATAACTCGTAATGCCTTCTACGGCCTTGCCATTGGTATAGTCATCTAAGACTTTCTGTACGCCTCCGGCTACGGAAGCGCCGAGTTCAATCGCCTCATCAGGCGAGAACTCGAATACCTTTACGTCGGTCATGGGGTCTTACCCCCAATCAGCGTCGACCTAGGATGATGAACCGGCCACCAACGCTGGCGTTCTCCGTAAAGTGGCACGTGGTTCCCACGTACCCAGTCGGGTTAGCCTGCTCAGTGGCGCTGTTGGCGGTCACGTCGAAGTGAAGCACTTCAGATAAGTAATCTGATGCGTCCACGCTTGTGTCACCATTAGCCCATGTCCCAGTCAGTAGTAGTATGCTGCCTATTGTGATAGGTCTATCGTCAAAATCAATTGCCATATCTATTCCTCCTCTGTGACGACCTCAGCCGCTAGTACTTCATCAACCTTTTCCAGCATCTTTGCTTTCGTGGCGCGGAGCCCGGACATTTCTACTCCTTGCTCAAACAGCCATTGTTGAATGTCTGCTTTGAGCCAATTCATGTCCGGGATTCCGTCACCATCGTCTTGCGTGAAGAGGACGCCAGGATAGTCGTCCTCAATGCGCCAGTGGCTGCTATTGAAAGCACCGCGTCTCATATCCAACCATTCCTGCGACACGACGGTTCCTTCGTTCCTGCTGAACTCGCCGTACTTGGTTCGGACTCTCATGTCCGTCCCTGCCCAGTATAGTGTTGGCATGTTAGGTCACCCCTTAATCAGGCCACCAGAAGAAGCATGTGTCCGCTTTCTGTTGCACTACTGTCGTGGGTTAGAACAAGGTCGCTGGTCCTAGTGACACCGCTGTCGTTCGCCGTTGCTGGCGTCCATGCGTATCCTAGGATGACTGAGACGTTCCCTGAAAGGGTTAGCGTCTCAGCCGCAGCCATCGACCCAAGCCTGATGCTCAGGATTCTTGGGTTGTACCTGTTAGTTCCGTCTGTCTGTCTCGCCGCGAAGTCGGTTAGGGCTCCGGGGTAAGCCGAAATCCACGTACCGTCATCTTGGTCCACACCACCCTGCAAGTCCAAGTCCAAATCCATTGTGACTGTGGCGCTTGCGCTGGTTGTGTAAGTTATGCCTCTGTATTCACTGTCTGTTACTACTGTTCCTACCATATCATATCACCTCTGTTATCTCCCCATAAACCTCATGCAAGGTCACGGATTGAACCTCCTGCTCCGAAGAAGGAGTCCCACACCTCACCCATGGTTCGGTAGAGTCCTTCCTGTCCTAGTCTGTTGATGGCGAACGGGTCACCAGTCTCGATACCCGACTCGAAGTACTGAGTTGGGATAGCGGTCTGGAACCACAGGTAATCCGTATCGAAGTAGTAAATCCTCGAGATACCGGAGGTATCAGTCACTACGTCCTTGGATGGAATCAGTGGCACACCGTTGTAGGTAGCCACGATGAATCCAGCCTCTATACCGGGAACACCCTTCACGCCGTTGTAGGTTGGGGTGACCCTCTTAGACTCCATGAACCTCTGCTGGCTCTGTAGGAGTTGCTGGACACGCATTAGGGTATCGTACCCTGTTAGCATGACCTTGGGGTTACCACCACGCTTCCAAATCTGCTGGAAGAGACCGTCAAGGTGGTTCAGGCTTAGGTTCCTGTTCGTGTTAGCCGCGGACGAGACATCGACCTCTGCACTGTGGAAGTCTACGCTACCATCACGAGTGATGGAGTATAGGTCGTGGTCCGTGGTTGCGCTCACGTGACCAGTGCCAGTCGTCATCTTGTCTGGGTCTGAGGTTAGCCTGTCTAGGGATTCTAGGTCGTTTCCTGCTGGAGTCTCGACATCCTCTAGAAGCATCCTGTTGATGTGGTCAGCGTGGTGCTTCCCCATCTCTTCCTTGAGCACTTGGCGCACGTCTCCAAGACCGTCATCCTTGTCAGAAAGGAACATGGACACTTCGCTCAGGTCGAACGAGTGACCAATGGTCTTGGGCTTTGCAGCCACGTGTAGGAAGTCAGGCTTGGTGGTGTCTGGCAGAGTAGCGTTCTCAGCCAGTCCGCCGCCTACGTTGAACGAAGGCTTGGCGGTTATGATTCTCCACCCACTTCGCTCCCAAGGCTTCTTTGGAAGAATACTAAACGCATTGAACTCTTGGTTCAGTTGCGACCAAACTTTCCTTCCGTAGATTGCTTGGTAGGTACCAGCCGTTGTGGACATTAGAGGCGCATCGGCCTTTAGTATGTCTCCACTGCTGTAGGTGTACCCGGTCGTTGCTGTACCACCGTAGTAGTATCTTTCCATATCTTGTATTGTTCGTACATAATCACGTGCCATCAGTTGTCACCTCCCTGAAGAGCCTTTCCGGCTAGTCGGTGGACATCGTCCCACGACATCTGTGCCATCGTGCTGGTCTCAGGAATTTCTACGCTAGGTGCGCTCTCGGACTTGGCAATCGTCTCGCCACTCTCGACAGAGACGTTTGAAATCCTGTCACTTAGTGCGAGGACAGCCTTCTGTAGGTCCTCGAGTGGTCCCCTTGCGTCGAAGGAGGACTTAGCCGCAGCGTCTGCCTCGGCTGAGATTTCCTTCTGGAACCTCATGGAGAACTCGTTACCAAGGTCAGTCTTGAACTGCTGCTCCATTGCAGCAGCCTTGTAGACCTGGTAGGCCTCCTCTATCTGAGCGGGAGAGACATCGGTTCTGTCGATGTACTCATCAGCCTTGATGACGTTCTTGTTTCCGCTAGGTGCGGACCCGAAGTTCATCTTAGGCCTCTTACTAGACTCGCCCTCACCGGCTCCCTCTATGCTGCCCTGTCCACGGTGGTCGTATCCATGGGCACCTTCTTGGAGGTACGCCTTCTCGACGCCCTCTCCCTCTTCTAGAGCGCCACGTGCTGCCACTGGGTCGTACCCAGCAGACTTCACTGTGCTCTCTAGCCAGTTAAGGTAGTCAGTGGTAATCACGTCATCTAGGTCGCTCTTATCCATCTTTTCACTCTTGTCGTCGCCTTTCTCAGCCTTCTCGTCTGCCTTCTCAGCCTTTTCATCGGCCTTGTCGGTTTTTTCTTCTGCCTTCTCAGCCTTTTCATCGGCCTTGTTAGCACTATCATCGAGACGCTTGGAGAGACGCTCCAAGACATTCTGCAGTTCATTCATCGTATCACTTTCATCAGTCATTTTATCACCTTTATTCGTTGTATCCTCCTTCAGGATTCTAAACTGGGCCTCGGGATTGATGCCCTTCTCGCAAATGGTAACCTCGTGCAACTCCATGCGGCTTATCTCACGATAGTCACCTCTGGTGCCATCGCTCTTATTGACACGCTCGAAAGCCTGCCCACCGATGGAGAACGACTTGAGGTTCCCCTTGCGAATTTCTGCGGCCACTTCTCGGGCCTTCTCTATGTCATCGCGTAGTTTGATGACGACGAACATGCCAGTCTCATCTACCTCTGACTTCCATACTCTACCACCAGTGTCTGTGTAGTTAGGGACTACTTCCCCTACCTGTATGTTGGAGTGTGCGAGTTGCACGTTCCTGAACCCTGGTGATTTCATGAATTTGTCGAATGCGTCCTTGAGTGCATTCTTGGTAATCAAGTCTCCTTGCTTGTCCACCATCTCCACTGAGGCATAGCCTGCAACGACTAGGTCACTAGCCCTCGACTTGAGTAAAATGGGGTTCTCAATCGGAGATTCCAGCATGAGCATGAACGTCGATAGGTTTTCTTATACTATTTAATTCAGGCGGAAGAATCATCTTGAGAATGATGAGAAATCTGGAGGTGTTTAGGCTCTCCTTCTTCGTCTTTCGGAGGCTTCGCGTCAGGGCAGTGTTCCATTTTCTGTCCAGACCCCTGCTCGCATGTCTGTCCTTTCATCGCCCCACACCAACAATCGCCTCCCTTCTCTTGCCTATGACCAGGGTCATGGTCTGGAAGATTGTAACCTTCTGTGTTTTCAGTAGGGCCTGAAGGTGAATTGACAGGAGTAGCGTAATCAATACCTAGGGCCTTGGGTCCCGTCCATGTAATCTTCTCCTTGAGAATTTTATTGAGTTCTTCAATCGCTATCTGATAAGATTTCGACAGGTCGTCAGAGACTTCATCAGGGTCTTTTGGTATGCGTACCTTCTCTGGTATCACCTTCTTCGGTTTCTTACTGTGGTTGGCTGGGGGTTCAGGGACCACAGCCTCCTTCTCAGCACGTAGTAATACTGTAGCCACAGGACCCCAATACTCCTCTTGTGACTGAGCGAGGCGAAGGGTATAATCATCCGGTGCATCCACTTCCTTCAATAGATAAGCCTTCCCCGCAGGTTGTGTCTCATAGATAACCTGCCCTGTTGGGAAGGAGAGGTATATCGAGCCTTTTTGCACGTTCACATTATGTGGTATATTTTCTTCTTTGATGCCTGCGAGAATCTTCAGAGTTGCAATACTATCCGTCGCACTCGCTTCACTGAGGCGCACATAGCGAGGCGCATTCACCTTGTACACTGGAGTGCTATCTCTATTCTGCACAGTAACACTCGAGAAAGAGACAGTGATGTATTGCCCTTCTTCGACCTTGGCTTCAGTGATGGAACCCACATCCATGTACCACTCATCATCGTACTTCTGCTTTCTATTACCCATCTTCTTGGCTATGGCCTCAGGGAGTGGTCCAGCACCTAGGAGATGGCGGTCCCCCTTGGAAGATAGCACGAGTAAATCTACTTCTCTCTTAGCACCTAGTAGAATCCACCGAGGGTGCCGAGCCTCTCCTTTCATGTAAGTGGATTCCGCATCTCTCAATAGGACTCTCTGTACACCCTTCTCCTTCAATAAATCCTTTACGCATTGTTGCAAACCTTGTGAGTCAGTGCGCTTAGTATTGATAGGAGCGGGTATCAGAACCTCCTCAGTCGCATCGAACTTAGCACGTAGAAGACGAGTCCTGTCCTTGGCCTCCTCGTCGTGAACGTCCTCATCGCCAGATTTCAAAATGTCAATGATATGGAGTACATCCATATCCCATATGCAATCAATCAGGTAATTCTTATCATAAGCGGCTTTGAGCCCTTTCTTCACCAAGTTAGGTAATGTCACCGATTGAGCCTCAGAGTCCCAAGCACGTACAGTGTTCTTCTTCTTCTCTACCATGAGGCGTTGACCCTTGGGCCATGCCGTGGCAATCCAATCTCCTGAGAATCCACGCAAAGATGACAAGTCATCAAGGTCGAATATTCGATGCATTGGTTTGATTGAGATGGGCTTCCCTTCCTTCCCTTTGAGAAGGAGGTCTACGTTGGTGAGAACATCGAGGCTGTATGCGAAGTCAGTGTAATGTGGAGGAATACCCGCGTCTTCTACATCGCCTGTATCTGCAGTCTGAAGAGCCGTGCTGGGGAGATTGACAGCAGGGTCCCATGCCTTCTCGCTCATGAGGTATCTCTGCACATTACTAGGATGGGCGAGATAGCCAGACTCCCTAGGTTCACCTACTCTAATGTCAGGTATCTTCCCCTCTTTCATTGTGTAATGCACATTAGGATTGGATGTACGACCCAAGCCACTCCTGACCCCTGCTGAATCATAAATGGAGGCAGGGTCGAAATCCTCACCTATGGAGAGGGAGCCTACTTTATCTCTGTCTCTGATGCTACTAGTCCCCGTCTTAGGTTTCGGGTTGTGTTCATACAAGTCGAACAAATCAGACAAACCGTGATATGTGGTTAGATTCTTAGCAGCAGTATCTCCAGCATGAGTAGCCTTCGGGAAACTACTAGGCAGTTTCAGTATTCTACCCGCCTTATCCACACTCATAGGGATTTTCGAGTCTGCTGAGTCATCATGAACCAACTGAGCGACTTTCATTAGAGCGTTGTATTCCATCCTAGCCTTGTTCCAACCGCCGTACCTGTATCCAGTAATATCACTAGTGTCATCCTCTGGGTCCGCTCTTCTGATACTCCCCGCACCGACATGCTCCGATAAGTTATCAATGAAGTCTTTCTTACTGCTGGCAGCATTTCGGAGTCTCACTAGAGCATTTTTGGCCATAGGCAAATCAGCCTTGCCAAGTTTATACTTCTTGGTTATACCATCATCATCATAGTGATTATTCAAATAGTATTCTATGAGGTCCAATCCAGTTGCTCTCTCAGCACCAACGCCTTTGAAGGCTGCACGCATCCGCTCTGATGCTTTCTCATCACTAGACTGGTCATAGTCGGGCGTGGACCAATGCTCATCAGTTGTGGGATTAGCGATGTGATGAGCAAGTCTTGTCTCCCCTAGTTTCTCCATCTCCTTGGAAAGTTTCTCACGCCACGACTGGTCGTGGGAAGTCGCCAAACGCTCAGCGACTGGGAATAGAGAATTGATATTGTCGAAGCCTTGCTGGTCGTCTGAGAAGTATTCCTCCAACGAGGGGTCTTGTGCTATGTAGTGTTTCTTCAAGGCTTGAGCAATGACACCGTAATGTTTCATACTGTCGAAGAGGTGTCTCATCATACTACTCGTCCCCCCTCTATCTAGAGGAGCATACTCCCCTTGAGTTAGGTCATAGCCATTGGTCAAACCAGCATGCTCAGAATAGGCATACTCCATCGCTTCCTTGGTCTGCAGGTCTATGACGTCTTGGAGAATGTGCCAACCCATGGAGGTTGGGTCTTGGGTGTTTTGTATGTCCTTCACACGCTCGATAAAATCTCGAGCGATAGAAACAGGATGGCGACCAAGAATTATGCCTTGTGGTGAGCCGCTCCCTCTCCCTCCCCTGCCAGATGCATCCATCTCAACATCGCCCATCTCTTGGAACATTTCCATTACAGTGCCATCACCTGCATCTACCGTCATGGCTTGTTCACCACTAGCAGGCGTGTCGAGTACACCAAACGCCTCCATCATATCTAGAAGTGAAGGGGTAGAAATGACGTAATGACGGAAATTGTCATGAAATGAATGCTGTGTATTTCCTGACTCGGGATTCCCTACATCCATACCTCTCAGGCTATCTGAAGCCCACTCAGCCCATTCCCTAGCCACGGGGTCTAACAAAGGAAACCTGTCATAATTCACCATGTTACCTGTTGGCTCCCAGTCAGGGCTTGCCCCCTCTGGAGCAATTTCTTCCAGAACTCTCTTCACATCATCATCGCGGAGCGAGCCATCGCTCTGCCTCTTGATATGCTGTTCGAGAAATTCCCTTATCTTACTTGCATCTGCCCCTCCTCCTCTGATTTCCATCGAATCGCTTAACGCATCTCGCACGTCCTTCAAGGCACCTTGAGGATAACCAGTCTGGAATGCCGGGCTGTAAGGTCGGATGATTAAGTCCTCTGCCGTCTTGTCAGTGCCACCTTGGTTGTTCACCTCATCCAGCATTTCCTCTATGAGACGAAAGGCGCTCACCCTATGCCCATTTTGTTCACCTGTAGGCTCCAACCCATGGAAGACATAGTCCCCAATTGTCTCATCCCACATGCCAGTAGGCAACTCCCAATAGGTTCGGTAGATATCATCAGCACGGTCGAGAACCCCGTCCGCGAGACGGTTCACGCTACCATCCTCATTGAATGGGTCCTGCCCATTGACGTAATGAGTAAGACCAGCAGCATCAGTCAGAAGATGTAGTGGTAGGTCTGCGAGAGGTGAATCTTCATCTCGCAATGCAGGCTCGGTGATAGCACTACCATGACCACCCTGATTGGCCTCGAAGATGAGATGGTCGAGGAAGCCTTGCACTCCAAGCCTTCGCAACGTCTCGAATAAGTCATGGTCGTCGAGGTTCTTGTTGTTCATTCCGAACATGAGTTGTAGCAAAGCGTACATCTGGCGAGAGTCGCCTAGGTCATGTTGACTCTCTTGTGCATAGGAATTCCCATGCTTCATACCACTCTCACCTAATTTCCTCCGACGATTAACCTCATCTGTCTGATGCGCTCCATCCCCTAGGCGTACTACCGTCTTCCTATCACCTGCACCTTTTTCAGCATCCTTGCGTTTCTTGTGCTCCCTAGCCTTGTTCGCTAGAGTGGGGGAGTGGGAGAAGTCCAGACCCCTGTTCCCACGTGACCATATGCTACCAGACATCGCTGGCTCGTTCTCCATGCCGTCCCATAACCGTATTCGGTCACGAGGTAATAGAGAGGAGAAGAAAGGACCTGTGCTGATTTGAGGAGAAAGACCACTAATCGAATCCAAGCCCATGACGCCACTGTCTTTAGGGGCGTTGAACTCCTCCCCGCTCTCATCTGCCCATGATACTGTCCCTTGCAATGGGAGCGGTATGGACAATTGGTCCCAGAATTGACGAGCACGGTCTGAATCCACCACTCTCCTCTCCAAATCCTTACGAGATTTAGTCCCACTCTCACTACTTTCCCAAGTATCCTCGATTTCTGGCAACTCTGCCATCTGAGTCATCAAACCATCTAACCAGTCATGCCAGAACATCATCACGTCTACTGGTTGCAAGTTCAATCCACCGCCTTTGTTATGACGATGATAGACATCAGTGAAGGAAGGAGACCCATCTGGCATTATAGCACTACGATGGGCATGCATGCCATCACTAGTCCGAAGGTCATTACGGGCGTACTTGCCCACTCTCTCGAAAGCCTTCACGAGAGTCTCCTTCATCTTATCATCGAACCCATTGACTCCGTTCTTAGCCCAGGCGTTGACCAACGCTCTATTCAAGACAGGCTGGTCTTCCGCAGCGTCATGATACCGCCCATACTGGTCAGGGAGATGTCCCCTATCGTCAGCCATTACTTGGAAGAGAGTCAGGCCTGTTGTGCGGTCCTTGTCGAAACGAGGGCCTTTACCACCCTTCTTCTCAGTATAGGACTGTGAGGGCCGAGCATAGGACAATGCAGTCATCCAGTTTCTAACGTCTATGTCGGGCTCCTCCATGTCACCATAGTAGTCAAAGGGGAATTGCTGACTACCTTGCAGGGGGTGACGTGTCATCGGGCCGGTAATCAAGGCCTGCATTCTCTGCTCCCAGACACGTTGGAGAAGGCCGCGCGCATTCTCAGCACCTGCTAGCATTGAGTTCTTCTCTGGGTCTTTGGGATTCACACCTGGAATCTCCCTGTAATCCCCACTGACCCACCAGCGTAGCACTTGCTTGGCATCCTCTGGCGGGAGTGCCTCCAGCCCTAGGAGTTGTGGGACCAAACCCAAACGAGGAGTTCTCCCATCCCAGTTCAACCCGAGTAACGATTCCCCCTTATCCTCATCGAAGGCACCATTTCCATCGTAAGCCTCATCGAATATCCTCTCTTCGGGTATTCCCTCATTGCGTAGTATGAGATGCTCTACGAAGTCATTGCGTGAGCCTTCCTTCCCCCACCTCTTCTTGCATTCCTCATTCCATAAACCAAAGCCGTGCAGGAATAGGTCTTCCAGACCTACGCCATTATCCCCGTAATGGCCATACTTCTCAGAGTGAGGGTGCTTGCGATGCTTCCTCTCCCAATCCTTCATGGCATCATCGATATCTCTAGCCTCTCCACCCTCACGGTAAAGGTCTCTCATGATAGCCCTGAAACTATTACGCTTCTCTAACGGGATGCGGTTGATGGGGTGGTCTCTCACTGTCTCATCATGAGCACTGTCCTTCTCTTCCTTGGCCCTGCCCTGCACAAAAGATGGACTCCTGCTAGGCTCAGGGCGAGCACTGTAAAGAGTGTCAATCAAGAAGTCTGGAATATCATCTCTGGCATCAGCAGAGGCGATACCATCCTCACCTGCGTTTTCTCTTAGATGCTGCTCTAGCAAATCCCTGAGTGTCATGGGTCCTCTAGCCAACCCATACGCCGTATCTTGTCCTCTGGTCTGAGCCTCCCAATCCCTCTTCGCTGCCTCCGACCTCCAACCAAGCATCCAGTCTGGAATCTCACTCATTAGAGTGGAGGAGGCGTAAAAGGGACGTATCGGGCGCCAAGTCTTCCCTACTGTCATCTGGCGACGAAAACTCTTACTCTCCTTCTTACTCGTTGGGCGTGCGCGCTGCTTTGACTCCCGTTCTCTGTCCCTGCTCATTCTCCTCTGTGTTATGCTATGCGATTTACGGCTACCGCTTACCCCTGCATCCTTCAAGAGAGTGACTGCTTTCACGACTGCGGCGTTCTCAGGCAGTGTGAAACCATGATTCTCAAGATTCAATAGAGAGAGGTAGACCTCTGCAGCATCTTCTATATCACCACTCTTGGTGAAATTGTCCTTCGCTCTCAGATAGAATTCGTAAGGGCCTTCTTCATACACACAGACACCAGCCTCACATCATAGGTGGGCCGCCGCCGCCACCCATTGGTGGCATGCCTGGAGGAGGTCCTCCTGCCCCTGGGGGTCCACCACCACCCATTGGTGGTTTCGGCATTGGGAGTTTGGGCTTCCCCTCATCTGTCTTATCCACTAGTTCATCGACTAGTGACTTGATTTTCTCACCTAGGGCTTCAGCGTCCTCGCCATCGTCCATGTCCATCTTAGGTGGGCCTCCAGGCCCATCGTCCATGCCAGGTGGCCCGCCAGGTGGTCCATCAGGTGGTCCATCAGGTGGTCCATCAGGCCCGCCCATTGGTGGCTTCTTCCCACCAAGTAGGTCCATCAGCCCTGCTTTCTGCACACCTACGCTCTTCATGATTCCACCAGCGTTGTTCTCATGTGCTGATAGGGTCGAGCCGGTCTGGTGTGGGTTCGCATTGGTATCGAAGGAAATGGTCTCGCTGTGTGCACCCTTGTTCGCAACTGACTCTATCCCCTCCTCGACTTGGTCTTGATTGGTCCAATAATGACTCATTCGAGCCTCTTCGACCCCAGTGATGTTACGCATCTGCGAGTCATCCTTCAATTCTGCGACCTTCATGAGCATCTCCTCCATGTTGTTCGCTTTCTCTATCAATTCATCCACATCGGGAGCATTCTCCCCCACACCTACTCTCATTGGTTTCATATGTCCACCGGCCTTCCTTCTGCTTGCGCGGCCTCATTGGCCATCGCGTGAATCGATTCCCAGTCCATCTCATGCCAATCGGCATTGTCCTGAGGCATGCCATTAACCATCACGCCATCAATGGCTATGGCTGCCTTCTCAATGACTTCGTTCCTCTCTCCCCTGAGAGGGTCACCCCAGACGTCACTGGTAGCAGGAGTGACTGCTTTGACGAAACCAGCCTGCTTCAATAGTGATTCTGGATTGCTCACCATGCCTTTGAGAACTAGGTTCTGCTCCTTGAGAGCATCTATGTCACTGTCCATGCGCTCCATCTTGGTGATGAGCACATCTACGAGGGCAGTGACCTCCTCCGACATCAATCAACCCTCTGTCCGAATCCGTGCTGGGGACGCCAATTGGATTGAATGCCATCAGGTCCGATATACCCGGCTGGTCTTTCGCCCTTGATTATGGACCCTTGGTCCTTGAACTCCATGACAGGGGCTCCACCTGCATAGATGTCATTGACCCCTAGAGCCTGATTACCATCAACCTCAGACTTGTAGATTGAAGTAACATCCTCAGATAGGTAGTCACTGGTTTGTGCTATGGACCTGAGGAACTGCTGAGCAGCCACCAAGTCGTTGTTTTCTAGTGCGCTCTTGAACTCTCCGATGGAGGTTTCAAGTTTCCTAACCATCGGGTCGAGTTTAGCAATCGTGTCCGACATGTCCCTTCGCATTGCCTACCACCTCATTAAACTATTGCTGGAAACTGTCGTGGTCTTTTTGATTGCCAAGAGGGTCACTCGCGGTCTCCATCGCATCCTCTACTGCCTGCATCGCTTGCTCCAAAGGAGATTTCTTCTTGCCTCTCTGGTTCTTCGTCCTCTTAGGCGAACCCGACATATGTGAGTCGTTATCAACTGGGGCAGGTCCACGGTTACTTCTACCAGTCCCTTCCCCTAAACCTACTGCCTTGGCTATACCGGGCTGAGGGACTGGTCCTCCAGGCGGGGCTCCTCCCGGAGGTGGTCCTCCCGGTGGTGGTCCCCCTTGGTCTGGGGGTGGCGGTGGGGGCCCACCTCCACCTGGCGGGGGCTGCCCACCTGGCTGCGGTACCCCTGCAGGTGGTGGTGCTGGATTGGCTTGAGCCTGTTGAGCCTGAGCCTCCAGTTCCTCAGGTGAAGGTACACGATACACGAACCTAATGTCACGCCCTGCATCCTCAGTCAATTCAGGCTGGAAACCAAGAGCCTGCATTCTCTGAGCGATATTGACTTCCATCTCATCCCTGCGGAGTCGAGTGACGTCATCCTCCTCCTCGTTCGGTCTGAGAGTCAACTCCCAATCGGTAGTACCCATCTCCCCTAGTAATCTAGGGAACAACTCACGAGAATACAACTTCTGCCCATATTCGACTGCCCTGTTGGTCACGAGTATCTGCAACCCCTCGTTATTGAGACCACCACCCTTGCCTGTGTCCATCATGAAGACATTGGACACACCGTAAAATGCTGCTATCCTCATACGCAACTCGTCACGCACAGCACCGTATTGCATCTCATCCAAGGAGTCCATGAAACGCACAAACTCGACACGGCCCCTGCCAGTAGCGGATTCGATACCGACCTTGGGGATATAGTTCGGGTCACGCTCCATCTTCTCCTCAGCGCCTTTCCAGAAGGAAGCAGTGGATTGGATGTTATCTGTGGTGATGGCAAGGACACCTCTTGGTATCCTCCTCTTCTGATAAGCGAGATACATGTAGTTGTCCATGGCCGCAAGGGTCATCGCTTGTCGCCACATTGTAGCCACAGGGCTCCTACCATAGAGTTTCGAGGGATTGAACTTGGATATATGCAAAACCTCACCATCGATGTAATACTGAGTCTTACCAGAACCGGCGGTATTGATGAAATGCACATCTTGCAATTCTAAGCCGCACGTCTCACATTCGGTATGGTCACCAGTGAGAGGATACGTGCGGTCCCTATGTACAGGGCAGATGAGATAGCGCCCGCCCCTTACCCCCTTCTTATCCGATACGATTCGGATGAAGGTAGGGTCGCCTCTGAGGAGTTCCTTGACACGGAAGAACTCTATCTTCCCATCTTCTGGGCTCATGTAGTATTCCTTGATGAGGATGAGGAATGCATCGTCTACGACGTTCAAGTCCCACTCAATCTCCCTCAATACATCCGTGAAGGACTGGTCCATCGAATTGCGTTGGTCAGTGAGCCATCGGGGGTATATGACTTGGTCAGGGTCAGGTGTCTTCATCTCCTTACCATTACAGAAGTGACACTCTTCCACGTCATGTTGGTATTCCTCAGAGCAAGTAAGGCACTTCTTGTGAAACTTCTTCTTCCAATAGTGCCCACGTCGGAAAATCTCCTGAGATAGGGTATTCAGAGTGGTTCGTAGGATAACGCTCTCTTGCACTGTGGCATACAAAGCCGGAATACTGACACCTTGGACTAGAACTGGCTCTTGTATTCCAGCCTTCCATAGAGGCATTATCGGTTCAGGTGTCGTCTTTCTACGGAAGCGGTCTGTTAAACCAGCCATCAATCGACCTAGTGGGCCCTTCCTCTCATCTGCCATCAAATATCACCTAATAATCTGCCCGCATCATCGACTAGTCTTAGCATCTCCGGGTCCTCTCGGCCCCACGAGGTGACTTCTCGTTCATCAACATTCCAGTCATCTAGTAGTTCTTCAGCCTTTACATCACGCCAATTCTCCCACTTCACTAGACGGTACAAGTCATCTCTGCGCTGCTTGACCAAGTCACTAGTACGACCTCGCAAATCCAACAACTCAAGTACGCAATCAGCCTGCTTAGTCTTCAACCTGAGATGGGGGCGAGTCTCCTTCAGTAATTTCTGTAAGTCATCTTTGCTATAGAACTGCAAACGATGCTGGCTCCTCCTACTGTTCTTGTGCAATTTCAAATCTAATTGCAAAACACCACAACCCAGTATCTTATGCAACTGCTCACAATGTAGTCGACCTCTGTCCCCAGTAGCGATGATTCCAGCGCGTGGTTCACCTCGCTTGGTGATAGTGATATAACCATCAGCGTCGAGGAACCCAGCCGTGTAGGCCCATGGGTCCTTCAGAATGAGATGCTTGTCCACAGTGGACTTCTCCCAGCGCGATGTGTTCTTGACGATATCGAAGTCGTCCCCGTGCATCTTCAGAAGAGCCCCTAGTCGTTGTGTGGACAAACCAGTATTACGTGCATCGTGCTTGTGTATGTGATGCATTATAGTACGAGAATCCATCGCTCCGAATTCACCAAGAACTTCAGAGGCAGCCTCTAGCCAAACTACTTCTTTCTTGGTAAGGGTATCTGATTGATGTAGAGTATTACGCCACATCTTCTTAGAGTCATCTCTCTTCTCCAAAGCCTCTACCCACAAGGACGCTTGCTCTTCAGAGAACTCACCAGGTATCTGGCTGAGTTTGCTTATCACATCATTGGCATTTTCCCATTGAAGGCAGGCCTGCTTTAACGATACTTCTCGAGTAATTCCATGCTTTCTCAAGGATTTAAGGTTACGCTCATTCAAGCCTAGGCTCTTGATAGAGTCTAAATGGTTGCTAGCCCAAGGGAGGGAGGATAGAACGCTCTCTATCTCCATCTTCTTCATGCCCCTAATCAAATCAATCGCACTATCTATCTCCTCTCGATATTGCTTATGCATGCGCCTCTTATAACGCAGGTCTTTGACCATCTGATTGGCATCCTTATCGAAACGGGAATTAAACCACCCGTCAGTGTCTAGTAAGACAGGGTCCAGTTTGGGCGTAGGTATGTCTACGACAGGTTCGCGCTCCTCGACCTTGTAATTCTGAATAACTGGATTGTTGTATAATTGCTTCATGACCCAGTCTCTATCGACGTCATCGAAGTTATGACTACCATCGAAATCATCACCGAGTAAATCACTGCCCCAACTCAATCTATCAACCCCGACATCAATGAGTCCAAGTCTATGATTCTCTCACGGAACTCAGTAGTCGCCCAATTACCCAGGGCGAGGGCTATGGCGAAGTCATCGTGGCGGGCAATGCTGTCCAACTTACCTTCCTTGCTCATACCAAACATGATTAGTTCGTGCTCCAGTTTGGAGATGATTTCGCGGGACCTCTCGTCCCCATACGGTAAGCGAATCTGCTCTCGCTCGAATCGAAGGACTAACCCCATAAGAAGGCTTTCACGCCTCTGTTTCGTGCTGATGAAAGTCTTGATGGGAAGGTCAGTATCCGCTCTGAGTTCAGTGGCGAACACACGTTGGAAGTGGTTGGCCTCTAGTTCTATCACTTCGGGACGGAATTTGGTGTTCAAACGCTGTATCTCCATTATCTGAGTCCTGAAGTCCATGCCCTTTCGGCGCACGACATGAACGAGTTCTAGACTCTCAGGTGCATCAGACGGCCTACGCAGGACTAACATGACAGTGTAATCAGCCTGCCTGTCAGAGGAGATAGCAGGGTCCCAACCGATGAAGTACTGACTGTCGTCGTCCTTCGGTCGCCTATCCATCAATGTGAGATTCGGCTCCTTGCATGCATTAACGACTGTGGATGGGAATAGACTGGACATATCGTCCATAGGCTCACAGAGGTACTCACGAGTGAAGGCGATTGCAGGCATGTCCATCCTTCGGGCATCCAACGCCTCCAAGGACCACCGCCATGGCCAGAGGGGCTCTCCCTTCTCATTGATAGCAGGGTAAGTCTCAACTAGGTAACCATCCCTCCTCTCCAATTCTGTGTAGAGGTCAGTGGGTGTGAATGGGGTTCCCACGACGCACAACTGCGAGGTGTGGTGAAGCGTAGGAACCAGAACCTCGTAGAACCAAGAAGCAACACGCTGGAGTTCAGTGTCTGTCGTGCCCCAGAGTATGTCGTCCAGTAGTATCAGGTCCGGGTGAGCACCTCTGACACCTCCACCGACTGACTTGGCATTGATTCTAGAACCGTTGGTGAAACCGAAGAAGGTCTTGGACCAAGCATCCTTGTCCTTCATCTTGGCTAGCATTGGGTTAGAGTCTATGAGGTCATTGAGGCCTCTCATGTGCCTGATGGATTGGTCTAGGCTGTGACTGAAAATCATCGTGTCGAGGCGTGGGGTGAATATCACCTTCCATAGCAAAAAGCCAAGAAACAAAGTAGATTTGCCGTGGTCTCGAGAAGCCTTCACGCAATACCTGTTGTGGGTGTTGAGATTGTTAAACCACTTCTCATGATGGTCAGCCAACTGCCAACCGAGTATCTCCTCGAAAAAGAACTTGAAATCCTTCTTCGCCATTTCCCAGTCTATATCTTCTATGACTTGAGGGACTTCATTCGACACACTCACCACACCCCACCATAGAAAGTACCAAATGCTCTATCGAGAGGTGAGAGGGATTTCTTGAAGAGTTTAGTCTGTTGGTCTCTTATGGACTGCTGCCAAGCCTCGAGGATTTTCTGTTTTTCTTCATTGGGCAACTTAGGCAACCCTGACTGGATATGCTCCATAACCTCTACAAAAGCAGGGGAACTTTGTATCGCCTCCTCCAACTGAAAACGCTTGTCACTTTGCTGCTCGTCATCCTCATCCGCATTGAAATCGACATCCTTGAGCAGGGCCTGGAGTGCTTCATCCTCGAAGATTTTTTCCGCCAATGTGCCATCATGCATGCTATCTAAGACAGCCTCACTGTCTGGCCCGAGGTTGTATTCAGCATAGCGACTCTCACTCTTAGAACCCTCTTTTTTACTCTGCTCGTATTGAGCCTTTAATTCTTCCATGCTCAGGGCGCCTCCACCCTCCTTCACCTCTCCCCCGGTCTTTTTGCCCGCCGCACCAATTTTCTTTTGCCTTTGGACCTTGACCGTGTTCTCCTGTTTGGCCTTTTCCTCCAAGTCCTTCTGATGAGCCTCCAAGGCGTCCTTTATGGCACTGGGTCCCAATTTGTGCAGTTCTGGGTACATCTGCTGTAAAAACGAGGCACCTCCGCGTACCCCGTCGACACCAGCGTGCTCAGCCTCGACTGCGTCCATCCAGGCTTTCTGCCTGCGTGGTGACATGCTTGCAAAGACCTCAGGGTCGAGACCACCATGTTCACCCATGCCGTCTTCCTCATCTCGCCAACTCCTCCAAGCGAGAGGGTCATCGACCTGCATGCCTGCTAGATAATCGTCCCAACTAGTGCCTCTAGTGACGACATTCTTCCAGCCACTATCATCACCCCTTCTATGTGTAGCACGTCGCTCATCGTCCTCTGGTAGAGACTCTTTCCAATTGAGTGCCTGTTCCTTCCTCGCAGTCTTGTACTGCTTCTCAGCATCTTGCCATATCTTCTTCGTCCTCGGAATGTCTATCTGACCCGTCTTCGGGTCGACCCACATGGACTTGCCACCCAAGTTTTGCTGTGCTATAGCACGTACCTTGTCCACATGAGTAGCCCGAGGACGACCGTCATCTCGCTTAGCACGAAAACTACGATGTGCGCCAATGATACCACCACCATGATGCCTGGCCTTGCTATCCCTGTCTGGGTTCTTCACATCCTCCATTATCGGCTCGTTGTTGTCGTCGACCATGATTGAACCGTCTTCGTTTCTCTTCGCTTGTCTGATTGTTGGCCGACGAGTCGCTAAGTCTTCGTACATACTTAGGTCCCAGTGGTCCTTATCTGTCCCTGATATATCCCAGGGACTGCTGCCACCAAAACCATGCTGCCACTCTGTCGGTTCCGCGCCGTCGCCTTCGGCTTCGTTGAACGGTAATGGATTAACTTCAGTGCTTGAAGTAGTCTCCACTGGCTCCTTGTAATCTCTGACGTCATCCGGGACATTGGTGAAATCCCCTAGGTCATCGCCCTTCACCGGTTTATTCGGGCCCCCTTGTACCTCGGCCTCATTCTTGGCATCTTCAGGGCTCACTACTCTGGACTTGCCTTGAGCGGCTGTCGCTACTTTGGGCTCTGGAACCTTATTCTCTGAGAACCGTTCAGCAGTCCCGTCATCCTCTCCATCGTCTCTTTCCTCGAATTCAGGGTCTATTTCAGCGTACTTTTGTGGGTAAAGCATGTTCATGGCTGCTCGATAGGCCTCACGGTCCCCTTGCTGGTGTCGCTGCATCAGTTCCTCGAACTGCTCTCTCTTATCGTCGTCGAGGTCGTTCATTGCGTCGAGATGCGTTTGGCGCATAGTCTGAGTACCTCCTTCTTGCGCTTCCCCTGCTCTTCTAGCCAGGTCGGCCAATTTATCATTCGGGCCTTCTTGTCTCTTACCAGCCGCATCAACAGGCATACCCCTCTTACGGCTGGACTTGGGTCCAGACCTGTCCATTGTGGTTTTAGGGTCACGACCAGCGGCCATCTCTTCGGGGCTTGGGAACATCCATTGATACATGTCTTTAACCTGGTCGTCGCTCAACTTCGAGGCATAGTCCGCAATTTGTGTCTTCTTGCGACGTACGTCTCGCCAGTCCTGGATATCACCCCACTTGTCCTTGGCCCACCTCCCAACAGAAGCAGGGGCACCTGCGACCTTCCCAGCCGTAGACCCAACGACGGCACCAGCACGCTGACCGAAACCAGGCTGTATCGTCTGACCGGGGAAATGGGGGTCGTCCTCACCCATTCGATACTCGAACTGATGCGCTCCGGGCCCTGTGGAGGTCTTGGTACCGAAAGTCTGCCCATATCTCCGCGCGTCACTGATTGATTGAGCGCTTCCTTGGGGGTTAGTGCTTTGGACACCCACGGCGCCGGGATTGGCATGCCAAGCCGCAGTTGCTGGGTCCATAGCAGATGGAGCCTCAGCAGCAGATGGAGCCCCAGCAGCGGGTGGGGGAGGAGGTGCATCCGCACCAGGTGGTGGTCTTTGGAGACGCTCTACAGGGTCATTAAGAGCACCTCCCGGTACTGAAGCCTTGGTGAAATACCCATCATCGGTATTGAAGAAGACATAGTCATAGACGACAGGTGGTGCATCTAGACTCTTCAGCAAATGGGCTACACCACCAGCATTACCATAAGCAATGCAAGAGACTTTGAACTCCTCTAGCGTAATCATAACATAGCCCCACGAGACAACTTGACGAGACTCACGACACGGGGTTCAATCATTAGCGTTTTGGCTATCTCATGCCAATCACCCCTACTCTGCCGTATGAAGTGTATATCCTGTGCTGTTAACGAGAATTGCTTAATGAGTGCGTTTTCATTATCCAGAGTAGGTAACGACTTCATGAGATTCATGTCCATCCGTGCATCTGCCATCTGCAGACTCTCCATCAAGTCATACAGAGACTGGTCTGACGTCTGCACCTCGCCAGGACCTACGAGAGTTCTATCGTTGTAGAAGTCAGGGTTTTCTAGCGCCGGGGACCAAGATGCAGGCAGTTCCATGCTCTCCGCAGTCATGTGGTCAGTGTTCAACTCTCGGTCACGTGGTGCCCTGTATTCCAATACATGCTGAGGCATCTCACCCTCAGGTCGTTTGCCTTGAGTAATGAAGTTGTGGAATAGTTTCTCTGTTTCTGGGTCCATAGTCCCCGCTGGAGTTGAGAGGTTGTTTTCTCTAAGCAAATGGGAGATAGCAGCGGCTTCCATCAGTTTTCTTCCATGATGATTGTCCAATCCATATTCTTGCAATCCCACAGGGAGGTACTGAAGCGCATGCCCCATCTGACGGTCCTTTATCTCATCAGAGGACATCCCCGTCGCTTCCATCAATCGCCCATAGAGTTGTTCGATTTGTGAGTTGATTGCGTTCCGAGCACCTCTGACATCTCCCTTGTTCCAGAAGGCTCCTACTACAGTACTAGCCATTAACTCAGCCTCTTCTGGTGTGTATCCTTGGTCAATGAAGGCCTGGATAGCAGTCTCTGTGCCTCCGCCCATGTCCTTGTAATTGAAGAAGGAAGCATCTAGACCACCTAATAGCCCCTCAGTGTCGAGTTGCTCTCTCGTACCAAGTTCAAATTCAGTGCTATGGTAAGGACCTAATGGGTCAATGTCGGTACTACTATACCTCTTGACTTGCCCCAACTCCTCCCCGTCGTGAGTATGCTGAACATCCATCACCTCCAGATGAGGACGGTTGCCTATCCTAGTAGGTATGTAATAAGGGGAGGTCCCTGCATCTCTCGGGCCTGTACCATGATGACCGATTAACTCACCGAACTGCTTCCATGAGGGGAAGGCAGCACTCTCTAGATGATAACCACCAAAACGGTCTCGCTGGTTATTGGTATAGAACGTGACAGGGCCATTCTCGTTATGAGGTCGATGCATCTCAGTATGCTTGTCCTTGGGGTAATGGCTGGAATTGGTTTTTGCCCAGTCGCTCTTCAAGGGCTGTCCTGCTGACTTCATATCGAAGTACATGGGTATGCGATTCTCGGGACTGACTTGCGCGTTGAATTGCTCTGCGGATTTATTCATTAGGTACTTGACGTAATAGAGGTATTCCTCGAAAGCAGTCTTAGGTGGCTCCATCCCCGCTTTCTTCGCTTCCTCAATCAGATGCTTCATCCAATCATGGGCGACCTTACGAGCCGCTCCTTCGATAGGCCAGTCCAGAGGGACTTGACCACTAGCGATGCTCTCTATCAGTTTGGGCTTCCCAGTCTCCGGGTCAATCTCACCTGAGGGGTCCTGAGCCCAAGGTGGGATGGACTCGTCCTTGGGCATAGTGAACGGTATGAGTTCAGTATCTACTTGATTGCCCATCTCATCATATATGGGTTTCTCATAGAACATCCCCTGTCCTTTCAGTATCACCCACGACATCACATATGCCCCCTTCTTGCGGTTAGGAGACCTATGGGGTGAGTGCCCCAATACCTCGGGTCATCCTCAGGGTCGACTTCAGTAGGCCCTCGGGCATTGCTAGTCGTCTTGCGATGCGCATTCGGTGTAGGCCTCTCTTCATCATGCTCTGCATCCTCCAACCCAGACTTTTTGAATACACCGGAACGTAGTACACGACGTAACTCACGAATGAGAATCTTCAATTCGGCGATGTCAGCAATTGACAACTGAGCCTTATGCAAAGTATCTAGAGAACCACCGACAGGTTCAGGGTTCAAAGCAGAAGCGCCTGTCGCCAAACTACTCTGCTTCGTGGCCGATGTACCGAGAGGTGTACCTGTAACACGAGGCTGACGCAGGGCCTTCTGATGCCTTTGCTGCGTGCCACCTCTACCACTGTGATTCAGAGTTCTGCTTTCAGAGGCTCCAGGTAAAGCCATCTGTGGTCTGTAAGGCAGCCCTTGGGGGTTGTTCTTTGCATGGTGTTGACGGGCGACTTGAAGTCCACGTGCCATAGGGTTCTTGCTCACCGCAGCCTGCCCGCTCTTAGTGCCCTTGAAACGTGAGGCAGTCATTCGTGGAAACCAGAAACCAGCCGCACGACTGATTTGCTTCATGCCGCCTTGGATGGTTTTCTTGGCGGAATTCATTATCGATGTAGTCTTCTCTGGGTTTCTGTGCCCTTCCACACGCAATTTCTTCCCGAACAACTTACGAACACTGTCAAGGAACCTACGAGCGAGAAGTCCCTTCTTCTTAGGCTTCTTCACCTTCTTACCCATCCCAGTATCAAAGATAGGAGGTGCTGTGAGAGGTCTAGCACGAGCACGCACATCAGCATAGGCAACCTTCTTGATATTCGAGAATGCTAGTTCCATTGGCTCCCCAGTCATGATGTTCGGTCCACCCATGACCGAACCAGTACCAGTCTTGGCACCAACTGCTATATCGAGAGGATACCCTGTGCTACTAGAAGGTCCTGTTAATTCAGATAACTCGTCATCATTGCGCTGGTCATCCCCCTCAGGCTTGCGCTTGCCCTTAGACCTGATACTCACATGCTGCAGTCCCTCGATTCTCCTCAGGCGCTTCTCCCGAGTGCGCCTCTTCTCATCATCCTCACGCTCCTTGCCCTCAGGGTCATCCCTGCCATAGTTCCTGTCCTCCTCTGCGAATTCAGGAGCCTCTCTTGGATTGAATCTCAGACCGGACGTGGAGCCACGGAGCCCACCACCAGCGTTTTTGAGCACTAGGATTTTCTTCTTACCAGCCATTCTTACCCTCCAGTATAGTCTCCGTGGTGCTCATCAACCTACTATTGATATTGAAATAGAACTCCTTCAGAGGCTGTGGCCCTGTGAATACCTCAGCCATATGGTCTATAACCTTGTAGAAATCATTCAATGCTACATGTAGTTCATTGCGTATCGTGAAGATACTCTCATCGTCCACCCTAATTATTTTACCAAAGAGGTAATTCAAATTAGAGAGGAGCCCGATATCATCATTGTAACTATGATAAACACCTGGGCGTATCTTACCTAAAGCGGAATACCACCTATTCACGACATCCTCTACTAACGAGAGAAAGAGTTGCATCTCCTTCTGATGTATTGGCCCTGTGTCAGTCAAGATAGAGGACAGTCTCAAATCTTCGCACATTAGGGTAGTGACAGGAGTTAGCATCTGAGGGTTATTCATCGACGACCTCCGCATCTTCTTCCAATAACTTGGCCCTAACCCTCTTCCATACTTCCGGTGACTCCTTAGCCAGTTCTACCTTCAGTATATTGACGGTATCGGCTTGTATCGTCTGGCTATTCTCCCCCATAGCCTTCTCCTGGAATCGTACCATAGTCGTGAGTGTGTCGCGTACCTCCTTGTGGAGGCTCACCAGATTCTTGATGTACGACGGGTCGTTTCTGTCCGCATCATCAAGGAACAAGTCTAGTTCGCCATTGACTCGCTCTAGGTTGCTTCTCATCATATCCATCTCCTTCCCTGTAGCAATGGATACTATGTCGGCTGCGCTCTTCTGCACCAACGGCTTTAGATGGTGCTTCAAATGGTGATACACTGTCGACTCACTGCACCCAATCACATCAGCGACGGCCTCGCTTGTCATGCCCCCTGTGAAGTAAGCCTGCTCTACCTCAGCCCTCTCGGGGTGGGTGCAGACTACACAATCACTATTCGAGCCCATATGGAACTCCCCCATGTGGTTTCTGAAATGTCGGTCTGCTGTGCCTTCCCTCCAACCCATGTCCTTATCGAGCATCTTCGGGATGATAGCACCTTGAATCAGGCCTTCTTCCAGATTATCACGGTCCCCGTGCTGGCAGAAAGCGCAAGATTGACGTGTAACGCGTCCACTCACGAGGCATGAGACGAGGTCCACGCTCTAAGGTCTTTCGTTTGGGACGGGCGAAAAAAGTACTAGGTGTGCCTATCACTAAAGACACTGTCAGAGACCTCAATCGAGCCATGAAGGACATAATGATGAGGAGTCACGCCCCTGAGGAAGTCCAAGAAGCACGTAAGGGAATGTGCATGACTTGTGAGCATAGGAGAGAGGCCCGTTGTGACCTCTGCGGATGTTTCATAGATTACAAAGCAAAACTACGAAATAGCGAATGTCCTGTGGGGAAGTGGTCAGGCCTTGTCCCCGAGACGCTTGTAGACAGTACCAGTGACGAGCATGCTACTGAACAGGATGCCCATTGAGTACATCAACTCAGTCTGATTCATATCATAAGCCGAATAGGCGATTAGCAGGAACGCTCCTAGTGTCAGGCTGATGACCTGCACCATTATCATGTCAATGAGGGAGGACTTCTTTATCTGGGTCATGTCGTACATTCCGTACATCATGTCGTTGAATGTGTCTATGGGCATTATCGCACCCCCATCATGCTTCTGAACACGCTACCCACGCCACTACCCACGCTCTCCATCATGCCCGGATTCGCCATTGCCGCGCTCAAAGCCCCAGTCATGAGGTTCTGCTGGACCATATTGAGAATGGCTTGCTGTTGCTGGTGAGCCGCAGTCACTTGCGCTTGGGCTGCTGTCTGGAGACTGTTCGACTCCATGGTGACACTATCAGCAGTGGGCGCGGCAGAGTATGAGGCGAAATCGAATACCATGTCCCCGTTAGCATCCTCGACTATCTTGGCGTTCTTGAGGACCTCGATGGTGGCTAGGCTGCTGACCTTGTACATGAGGGAAACGAGCGTCTGCATGTTGGGGCCTGAGAACCACCTATCTACTGGAGCGCTGGTTTGTATCAAAGCAGCCATTACTTCCAAATCTGATGGTGGTGCCATTGGTGCTGCTGGCTGCATGCCCATAGCCCCCATGAGACCAGCACCGAATGAAGCCCCAGTCTGGTCATACATGGGGGGAGCACCCCATCCCCCCATACCCATCCCTCCCATAGGAGATTGTGTTGGGAGACTTTGCTGGTTATTAGGTAGACCTAGGGAAAGTGTGTTGGACATATCAGAGGAATTACCGAAAAGAGTCATTCTGCCACCTCTGGTTGAACATCCTCAGCCACTGCTGCTGGTGGAGGGGCAGGAGCCGTCTGGCTTAACAGTTCCGCGAGCCCCATGCTATTGACAACTGGCGTTTCTGTGGGGAGAGGGGGAGCACTCATCTCGGCATCTGTCAGGAGGCGAGTATTAGCACCAGTCTGAAACTGGTCCATATCGAAAATGACTATCACTTGCTTGTCCCTTTTCATCGCGTCCTTTATGCGCACGACTGGAATGTTATCCTGCTTGAGCATATTGAAGAAGGGTTCGTAGGGGGCTAGTTGTGGAGGTGTGTTGTCTTTTGCGACAAGGCCAGTGACTGGCACTGTGACCATAGACACTCCCTTGTTGAGTTTGGTCTTGAGACTGCTCGTACTGCCGCTCTCCTCCTCTTGCTCGGCTCTCTCCCACTTGGTCAGGAGATGGTACAAATGAAGGTGCTCAGGACAGTAGGTGCCTCGTAGCAGTCTACCACTCGTGACGTGTTCCCTCGCTTGGAAGGCTTGGGGTGCACCTGTCACTGGGTCCTTGAAGTACAAGTCATACAGAGACTCACCAGTATCCTCGTCCTTTATCATGTCATAGACGTTCCCAGCGGCCCTGAGCAGTTCGTCGATATCGCAGCCATCGACGACGCATCTAGTCGCATCACCCACGAAGGCGTACTTGCCACCGAACCAGTACCTCCTAGGTGAAAGAATACTCCTCTTAGTGGGTGCGAGCAACTTGTAGGCTTGTCGGATGTCTGCCCTTCGAGCCTTCTTGGGATTGGGATGATTGGAGGGGTAGAAGTTCACCTTCGGTATCTCAATGTGTCGCTGCATAGCAGCGTCTTGCATCATAGTCTGCGCTTGTGCTATTTGCTGCAATTGAGCGAGAGGAACTTGTGAGTTCGCTGCTAGGTTCACCATTTCCTGGCTCGTCTGCGTCGCTAGGGGCTGCCCGGCTGTTTGTCCAAAGGGGTTCATTGTGTTCATTACCATTTCATATCACCAACTGAGCATCTCGAGAAGGCTCTGTTCGACGTTCCACCCTATCTTCGTGGCCATCATGCTGACTCGGCAGGGGATGCCTGCTTTTTGGAGTTTCACCATGGATGGCCTGTAAGGGTCGAATATGTTGTGTTCTCTGAGTCTCTTGGCTTGCCACAGGATGTTGGCGTTCCCATCCCACCACTTGTCGGCCTTGTTGGCGATGACCCAAATCTGCTTCGGGGCGTATTTCCGACCCTTCCACCAAGTCTTGAGGCTGCGATACCTCCAATTCCTCTCGATTAATGAGTCTACTAGGTAATCTAACCCTCCCACTGCATCGATTATATCCCCGCTCGAGCCATTCTTCCCTCTGTCGTCTATCAGGAATACCACTACCTCCACCTGTCTCTCGACCATGTCGTCCACCCAGAGGTTCCAGAATCTCTGCTGGCCTCCGAGGTCCGCCGAGTGGATGACTCTTTTCTCTCCATGCCACCTCACTCTTTTTCTTGTAGCCTTGGGGAGTACGTGTCCTCCCCCTACGAGGCGGCCTGTGTGTGTAGTCCTTTCCTCTACGTCTTCCATCTCCCCCGGAGTCGTCATGTACCTGTCTAACGTAGTCTTTCCAACCATCGACGGGCCGTACACTCCTATCCTTCGAGGCTTTAGAAAATTGTAGAGTTCCTTTCCGTAAACCACAGCCCCCATGAGTACGGAACCCGCTACACCCACCATTCAACGAATCACGTCCATCCATTCACTTTGTCTTGAGCGTATTCTATGAACCACTCCACTGTCCTGTCCCACAGACTGATGTCTAGGGTCTTCTCGGCGAAGGACGTGATGAAAACAGCACTGGCAGTGAAGAGGAGAGTGCGAGCCCAACCCCACCCATACTCGTAATAGTTGTCTAGGGTGTTCGCCATGTGCAAACCCCTAAGGGTTGCTTCGGTGGTATCATCGCTCGGAGTGTGAAATAGCCAACCCATATTCAAGCCTTCTTGGAGAATTTCCCAGACTTGTCACGAGTACCATGCTTATTACTCTGACTCTTGGTCACTGCCTTGCTCCCACCGAGGTCTATGCCACCCTTCTCCTCAGCGCCATGCTGGGGCAGGCCAGACTCCATCTCGCCCATCTGCATCTCATTCTGGTGCTCCATCATGTTCAGTTGCCTCAGGAACTGAGCCTCCTGCATCCTCATCTCGATTTCCATCTGCTTGTTAGCCATGGCTTGCTGCATCCCTTGCATCTTACGAGCCCTGTCCCTATCCATCCTCGCGAACGTCGCACGATGGTCGAGATTCTCCTGCATGAGAAGTTTGTACAGGACGAAGGACATACCCTGAAGGGTGAAGGCTCCCATGGCATAGGTCGCCGCGTTGGTTCGGACGTCGCCCTCCATCTTCAACCACAGGCCAGCATCGAACACTGCTATGGCTGCTCCAACTAGAATAGATACGAAGGTTATCAGACCTAGAACCCGTATCTCATCGGCACTAGACTCACTTGGCTGTAATGGGGGTAGGGACTGCATACTCACTGCTCTCCTTGCAACGCCGACATGCAACTAGCACATATACCCTCCTGTTGAAAGACTGACCGTGTTATTGATTTTATCGTGTTTTTCTCGTGAGAGAATATAGGGTATTATTATTACTAAATTAAACAATATTCTTGAGAATCCTAAACGCGAAGTCTAATGGACTATCGGAAGAAGTGGCTACTGCATCGTCGTCTTCATCAGGCCTAGAGGGTCTACGAGCCATGCGCTCATCCCACGGAGGTGGCCCCGTTCCCGCTGCGTCTATTCGACCTTGACTGACAAAATCAATATTATCCAGGCCCTCATACACTTTCCGAGCGTCCCTCGCTGAACGTTCCACACGGCGCAGATATGGGTCACTAGCCGCAGTAACAGGCGGCGGTCTGTCGATATCAGGTTCTGGTACTGTCTGCTCTCTAGCCTCACGAGACATTCTCGTCGCAGTTGCCTCACCTTCAGGCTTGAAAGTAGGCGATGTCTTACTACTCGTGAGTTGCGAGACTGTGTCATCTATCTCAGACATGGCTTCCTGCGCCTCTTCCTCAGACACCCCCTCTCTCAAATCACTACCATCGCCCATTAACTGCTCTCTCTTCCACTCAGATAGCGGTGTTCTCTCCAGCAGCCTCTCACCGCCAATAATACGAGTGCCGGGGGTTTGAGGCACGCTATCTCTACCAGGTGCTTCACTGTCCACCCATCTAGGTAAAGTCCTAGGAGTACTGAGAGTGGGATATTCCTCCTTTTCATCGTCATCCATAGCATTTCTCTTGTCCAAGTTATCCAAGACATTCTGAACTGGCTCTGGGAGTATCTCACTCGGGTCAAGGGTGTAAGAGGGTAGATTCTCCATCTGACGTGCCACTTCTACACCACCAGCGATGGTTCCAGTCTTGAGTAAGAAGTCATTGAGGTGAGAATCTAGCATGTCAGAGAGGTGAGCGACTTCGTCAGAGTTCTCAGCGACGTCTAAATGTCTCTGTATTCTCCTACGCTCTTTATGATACTCTTGTAGTTCCTTCTCTCGCTCTTTGATGTCCTCTTCACTCTGAGGGGTGCCCAACCAAAACTCCGCATCCTTCAAAGTCTCATTGTTGAAATCGAAACCGAGATTCGTGCGGGCTATAGTGTCAGCCAGAGCACCATACTGCTCAGGACCTGCATTCAAGAACCCGTTGTATATCATCCTCATTAGCATATTCGGAGCAATCGCACCTAATCTCGTCCAGCGATTGAGATATTTCTTATTTACTCTTTGTTGCAAAGCGTCTAAAACAGGACCGTGAGGACAATCGAATCTCACGAAGTGCTCGTCTATCTCACCATTGTCCATTATACCGCTAGGCAGGCGTTCTATAGGGCTCCCTTCCAATAAAGCCAGAGCGAAAGATAAGGTATGGAACGGGTCAGTCTCATTCTCGTCGTTGAGGTCCATACTCACAGCCTTCATTCTAAGTTCTGTTAGTGGGTCGGGCTCCTCCTCAGACTGGAATTGCAGGTTATCCGCATATTTATCCACAATCTCGTACCCGTAAGAGTCCATTAGGTCTTGACCTTTAGTAGGCCATGGCTTACCACTGCTTAAAGCCGGATGATAGGCATATCCTGAAGATTTCACACTTGTCTTCTCCTCCCCCAGCATAGCCGCTTCCTTCTCCTCAATTTCAGCCAACTCACTAGGGTCAGTGACCTCCTCCTTCTGTTGCTGTAACTCCTCATATCGCTCATGCCATGCATCATCATACTGCATCACCTTGACTAAGTAGGAGAGAGGAGACATGATGCCCTTACGATTATTGTACTCGTCGAACATCCCATCAAGGCTCCAAGGGATTTCTTCTCCATCAGCATCCTCTATGGCCTGCATCTGAGAAAGAAGGTTGTATAACCAAGAAGGACCACGACCCACCTCACTGAAATGCTCTGATGCGAAAAATGCAATTTCCTGCGGACTCATCTCCTCTTCCAATAATGGCTTACCCTCTGCGTCGGTGAGTTTAGTGCCATTCTTAGAAAGATGATACAGAGGAGCCAAGAATCGTTGCATTCTCTCTCTAGTGTTCTCCAACCATACTTGCTCATCATGTAGTTTGAGTATCTTGTTCCGCTCAGTTCTAGCGAAGGAGGGTGGTAACTTGTCTGATAATTTCTTCTTCAGACTATTCCGACCATGCTCAATTAAATCAATATCCCCTCCTCGAGTGAACACACTGGCATTGTCGAGCCAAATTTTGTCACCATTCTCCTCTTCTGCCAAACCAGGCTCTAGTATGGTATAACGAGTATTGTGCTTCACATTCATCGCTTTGCGTATAGGACATTTCGCCTGAGCCGCTCGTAGGAATTCCTGGTCTATATCTCCATCTATATCCATTGTCTCATCGATTTGTTCTCGTATAGTTGCGATATCGGGTGATAGTTTCTGCCTGCCTTCTGTCAAGCCGTGACTACAAGTACCGCAACTGCAAGAGGCAGTCTTCAGAGTCTCATAGGCCTTTCTGGCCTCCTCAATCTCTTCCTGGAGATTAGTCTCGTAGTCAAACGGGGCTTCTTTGAAGAACTGATTGAGTTCATTACTTTCTCGCGTGATTAGTTTCTGCAATTCTTCGATGGATGACGGCTCAGCAAATGGCCAGGACCAGTCACGATAGGAGGGACCACCCTCATCGACTATCTTCTTGCGTGCCTCTCCACGCTCTCTGTAATCTTCACGGTAGAGACC